>Ga0208900_1001233_pt1 | contig 14040 bp, 14 predicted proteins | sample AntAceMetag02UKK_FD_184763 | JGI IMG/M metagenome (GOLD analysis project Ga0208900, IMG submission 184763) | Saline lake microbial communities from Ace Lake, Antarctica - Antarctic Ace Lake Metagenome 02UKK (SPAdes) (version 2) | ecosystem: Environmental > Aquatic > Non-marine Saline and... | reverse complement strand
CCCTTTGGTACCAATGACATGTTTCCGCAAGCATCTGGTTATGAGATTTCTCCCTTCGGTCGAAATGACACGGCCAACGCGGGGAGTGTAGGAGGAAGGGTCGGGCGCTTCGCGCCCGACCCTTCCTCCCAAATCAGCGCGTGAACGCTGTCATTTCGACCAAAACGCAGAGCGAAGCGATGTGTTGCCGGGAGAAATCTATTTTCCTACTCATGGTAATTTTTATACTTTCCACTAAATTTGCAATTGAACCATAAAATAAACTTAGCTATATGAAATTTATCTTCCGCTCAACCTGCTTCTTAATCCTCTCCATTGCCCTGCTTTGGAGTTGCAGCACCAAAAGTAATCAAGATTTCAAAACCAGCCTTTCCGAAGGCCCATCCAAAGGCCATTTGATAGTTGCTGGCGGGAATTTATCGGATACTTCAGTATTTAAAAAATTTATGGAATTGGCCGGTGGCCCGGATGCGCCCATTGTGATAGTTACCACCGCAATGACCGATGATGATTTAAGTAATCCTGATTTTTATCCGAACTTAACAAATTGGTGGAAATCTTATGGTTTTAACAATTTCAGTTTTTTGCATACACGAAGTAAAGACAGCGCTAACCATCCCGATTTTTACAAACCTGTGGCTGATGCAAAAGGCCTTTGGTTTATGGGGGGCAGACAATGGCGTTTGGTTGATGCCTATGCAGGCACAAAAATCCTGGACGAATTCAATGCTTTACTGGAAAGGGGAGGAGTGATTGGCGGCAGTTCGGCCGGGGCAAGCATCCAGGGTAGCTACCTTGCCCGTGGCGACACCAAAACCAATACATTGATGATGGGCGACCATGAAGAAGGATTCGGGTTTATCAGTAATGTAGCCATCGATCAACACCTGCTGGCCATGAACCGCCAGTTCGACATTTTTGAAATTCTTGATGCACATCCCGGAATGTTGGGTTTAGGCCTGGATGAAAATACTGCAATAGTTGTTCAGGCAAACGAATTTGAGGTTATCGGCCAAAGTTACGTGGCTGTTTACGATGATACTTTTTACCGTGAAGTGCGCGATAAAGATGACTGGTCGCATATAGTTGGCGAGGTTTCAAGCTTGCCCGAAGGGAGTAGGAAATTTTACTTATTGAAACATGGCCAGCAGTATAATTTTGAAGAAAGAAAAGTGATAAGTGATTAGTTATTTTATTTTTTTAACAAATAAAAAAAAACGTAACTTTCCGTAATTATGCATCTTCGTTGAAATCTAATAAAATCAATATGAAAATATTTAGAATATTACTTCTATCAGGCTTATTGTTCATTTTTATTAGTCCGGGTTTTTCAAAGGAAAAGTACGATACACTCCCGGCCGATTATAAAAGAAATGTTGTAAAATGGAATATGACTCCTTTTCTAATATGGAGTTCTCGAAACCTAAATTTTTCTTACGAACGTGCAATTAAACCCTATCAATCTTTTTCGGTAAATGCGGGATATTTCGAACTGCCTTCTTTTGGTAGTTACGACAGCCTTCAAATAGCTGCCGCCAGAAAAAAAGGTGGTTTTTCTTTGTCGGGCGATTATCGGTTTTATTTTAAAAACCGGAACACCAAAAATGCCCCTGATGGCCTTTATTGGGGGCCTTATGCCTCTTGGTATCACTACGGATTTACAAATGATTTTACTGTAAAAAATAAATCCAACTCTACCGGTACACTTGGCTTTGAAGGTTATTTTAATGTCGTGAGCCTGGGCGTTCAAATTGGTTACCAGTTTGTTATTAAAGATCGGTTAACGGTTGACCTGATATTTATGGGGCCTTCAGCAGCTATCTATTCAGCAAAGCTAAAATTGCAGGGCGATATTGATATTGATAAAGATGATGAATACCTGAATGCCATCAGGGATGTCCTGATTTCAAAATTCCCCTTCCTTGATGATCTTGTTGATAAGCGTGAATTTAATGCGAAAGGTGTTGCCACCGGATTAGGACCCAATTTAAGGTATATGATTCAGGTTGGTTACAGATTTTAATTTTCGATTTGATATTAATAAACGGTTTGCCATTCAGGGAGGTTTGAAAACCCAAAATGGGGGCATAGCCGATTTTATTGAACGGGGCATTCATTACAAGTTGCTACAGAATTAAAAAAAAAGGCTGGTTAGTTAACCAGCCCTCTCAATTCAACTTTTTATAAAAAAAACTATTGACCTAAATAGGCTTTCAGTAGTTTGCTGCGCGAAGTATGCTTTAAACGCCTGATTGCTTTTTCTTTAATTTGCCTTACTCTTTCGCGGGTAAGATCAAACTTCATGGCGATTTCGTCCAGGGTAAGCCCGTGGTTCATCCCAATACCATAGTAAAGGTTGATTACATCCCGTTCTTTTTTGGTGAGGGTTGCCAGCGACCGTTGTATTTCTTTAGCCAGCGACTCTTTCATCAAATCTCTGTCGGTGTGAGGACTGTCGTCCGAAACATACACATCAAGCAGGCTCATGTCTTCGTCCTGTGTGAGTGGCGCATCCATTGAAACGGTTCTCGTGGTGATTTTTAATACTGACTCAACTTTGTTTTCGGGCAAATCGAGCGACGCGGCTATTTCATCCGGTGACGGAGGGCGCTCAAATTTTTGCTCAAGCTTTGAAGATTCTTTACGAATCCTGTTCAACGACCCTACCTGGTTGAGGGGTAAGCGGACAATCCGGGATTGCTCGGCCAGTGCCTGCAGAATTGATTGACGAATCCACCATACGGCATAAGAAATAAACTTAAATCCGCGTGTTTCGTCAAATCTCTGGGCAGCTTTTATGAGTCCTAAATTACCCTCATTGATGAGGTCTGGTAAACTTAATCCCTGGTTTTGGTATTGCTTGGCAACAGAAACCACAAAACGAAGGTTAGCTTTAGTTAGTTTTTCTAAAGCAGTTTGGTCGCCTTGCTTGATCCGTTGGGCCAATTGCACCTCTTCTTCGGCGGTTATCAGTTCTTCTTTACCGATATCCTGAAGATACTTGTCCAGAGAGGCAGTCTCACGATTCGTAATTGATTTGGTGATCTTAAGCTGTCTCATTCAACTTTTCCTTAAATTAGTAAAATGTTAAATCTATAGATTTTGATATTAATTTAACTTCAAATTTTGTAACAATGTTCCTAACTTGATAAGTGTTAAAATATTGTAAAAACTTTTTAATAAAAATGTAAACACTAACTATCCAACAACTAATAACAAGTTTGCATAGCTAATGTTTTATATGTTGCAACAAATTTGTAACATTTGTTATTGCATGGCAAACTCTAAACAGTGTCTGTCCATAAAGTCAGTGTTTTTTGATTTTAAATTGTCCGAAGGACTCCTAAGGAGACGAATAACGATTGGAGATTTTAGATTTGCTTAAGTATCACTAACATCTTAAATCTAACATCTAACATCTTAAATCTAAAATCGTTAATCTGAAATCGTAAATCCTTCTAAAAGTTACTGTAAAAACCGACACTATTTACAAGCCTAATTTACAAGCCAATTGCATAGTAATTTCTTTGGCCGTTGGGATATACGCCTTCAATAAGCACACCACCTCTTTTTTCTGATAAAAGATTATTGATGTCATTGGTGGAACGAATTGGGTTTTTGTCGATTTCGGTAATTATAAAACCTTCCCTTATCCCTTTATCCATAAGCTTCCCCCGTTTCAGTTCCACAATTTTCATCCCGTAATCAATGCCAAGTTTAAGCTTTTCGTCATTTGATACTTCTTCGAAAGTGGCTCCCAGTTTATCTATCAGTTTTACGTCTTCCTGGCTCAAAACATCAAAGTTGTTTTGCCGGTTTTTTAAAAGCACTTCTTTTACTTTTTTATCACCATTACGCCGGACAGTAACATTAATCCTGTCGCCGGGGCTATGCTGGCCAACGGTTTCGAGCAACCTGGACACGCTGTTTACCTGTATCCCGTCAATACCGAGAATAATATCATCGGCCCGAATGTCTGCATCAGCCGCTGAACTGTTTTCGACCACCGACACAACGTAAACACCCTGCAAATCTTTCAGTTTCATTTCATCAGCAAATTTGCTATCGATATCCCTTATGCTTACCCCGATGTAAGCACGCTGAATTTCGCCATAGTTTATAAAATCGTTTACCACTTTTTTTACAATATTAACAGGTATGGCAAAAGAGTAGCCTGTGTATGATCCGGTATTTGAAGCAATGGCTGCATTGATGCCTATTAGTTCGCCCTTGGTATTTACCAGGGCACCGCCACTATTGCCCGGGTTTACGGGTGCATCGGTTTGAATAAAGGCTTCGATGGCTGAGTTTGATCCTAAAATATTAATGTCTCTGGCTTTTGCGCTCACAATTCCGGCAGTAACTGTCGAGGTAAGGTTAAATGGGTTTCCAACGGCAAGCACCCATTCGCCAACTCGTACATTATCCGAATCGCCATATCCCAAAAATGTAAGCCCAGTTTCGTTAATTTTTATCAGCGCAAGGTCGGTTGAAGGATCAGTACCAACGATTTCTGCTTCGTAAGTCCTTTTGTCGTTGAGGGTTACTTCCAAACGTTCAGCATTATGTACAACGTGGTTGTTGGTAACAATGTACCCGTCTTGTGTTAGGATCACTCCCGATCCGGTAGCAACAAGGGTTTGGTTGTATTGGGGTTGAGGTTTGCCAAAAAACTCGTAAAAAAACTCATCGTAAACAGACGATCTTCTGCGGACTTCGGTTTTAATGTGAACTACAGTATGAACAGTTAAATCGGCGGCATCCACAAAATTTGGCAGTACTTGGGGGGTTGCACCAGGTGCGGTATAGCTTGCCTGGTGGGCAATAAAACCGGTTTCAGTATTTGGTTGTGATAGCTGTTGGCTATCGCTATTGATGTAAAGTGTTGAATAAATCCCTGCGGAAATAACTCCTCCTAAGATGGCTGCAACAATCATTAATGCAAATCTTTTCATATTATCTGTTTTTTATAATTAAAAAATTTAAGGTTCATTTTTTTCCTTCTCAATTTTTAAACCAAACTAAATTTGTTTTTGTAAATTGGCTTTGGCCTAAATGCTGGTAAATAAAAGCTGCTCATTAACGGCAGGTAAATTCTGGAAGTTTCGTGGGCGCTGTTAAAAGTTGTTAAGCTTAAAGTATAGTTAGCTTTTGTTTGGTTTGGTAAATAATTTTGATTTTTCATGGTTTGAGAAAAATGCCGTTTTTTGCAAACTTAAATGGTGAAATTGTGAGAATAAATTTTTATAAATACGAGGGAGCAGGTAACGATTTTATTATGATCGATAACCGTACCCTGGGCTTCGTTCCTGAAATTGCCCTGGTAAATCGTATGTGCGACCGGCATTTTGGAATTGGTGCCGATGGCCTGATCCTACTTGAAAATGATCCTGAATTTGATTTTTCGATGAGGTATTTTAATGCTGATGGCAACGAGGGATCGATGTGTGGCAATGGTGGCAGGTGTATTGCCTGGTTTGCGAAAAATTCAGGGATTAAAAAATCCAAATTTACTTTTAATGCTATTGACGGCTTGCATAAAGCCGCAATTTTGCAGGAAACAGGAAATGAATCCATCGTAAAATTGAAAATGATTGATGTTGACGAGGTAAAGAAAATGGGTAAACCCGAAAGCTACCAGGGACATTTTGTTGATACAGGTTCTCCGCATTTTTTAGTAGAAGTTGATGATGTTGATGGTTTAGATGTTTTTAATGAAGGCCGTAAAATAAGGTACAGTCCGGCATTTAAGGAGGTGGGTGTGAATGTTAATTTTATTCAGCGAAAGCAAAACGAAATTAAAATCCGTACTTATGAGCGTGGGGTCGAAAATGAAACTTTGGCCTGCGGCACAGGGTCGGTGGCTGCTGCGCTTACAGTCATGTTTTTGGATGGTAAATTGAAAGCCCTGATAAATATAAAAGCAAGGGGCGGTGATTTAAAAGTTTATGCCCAAAAAGCCAAAAGTGGATATGTTGATATTTGGCTCGAAGGGCCGGCAAAATGTGTTTTTAAAGGAGAAATAAATATTTAAGTCATAAAAATGATAGGTGAAAAAATAAAATTGAGGGCCCTGGAACCTGAGGATGTGGACGTTTTGTACCGCTGGGAAAACGACCAATCGATGTGGAGGGTTGGGGATACCATTACCCCCTTTTCGAGGTTTGATGTTGAACAATATGTTTTGACCGCTGATAAAGATATTTTTACAGCCCGGCAATTGCGTTTGATGATTGATAAGTTGCAGGATGACATAAGCGTTGGAGCCATTGATCTTTTCGATTTTGATCCGGTACACAAAAGGATTGGCCTCGGTATTTTGATTGATCACGAATTCCGGGGCAATGGTTTTGCTTCCGAAGCCCTCGACCTTGTGGTTGATTATTGTTTTAAGCAATTGATGGTCCACCAGCTTTATGCAAATATTACCCCCGATAATGTTAAAAGCATCCAATTGTTCGAATCTAAAAATTTTGAATTGGTTGGTAAAAAGAAGGAGTGGCTGCTCATCGAAAATACTTGGGTTGATGAATTGTTGTATCAATTAATAAATCCGGTATAAAAAGCCACGGATGCACGGATAATATTTTTTAACATACTAATAATCTGAGATTTAAATTGAATAAATATGGTTCTTCGTACCTTTTTAGACTGGTCTCATTAATAAATCCATACCAATAAATTTTATCATTTCAAATTATTTGATCTAAACTTCCAATAAACCAATAGATTGATAGAAAAATGGGATCAGGGAAAAAGAAAATTATAAAGCGTTTTGCGCTGGTAATTGTAATTATTGCACTTTTTGTTGCAGCAGGCGGAGCATACTTATTTTGGGGGGCTGTGTATAAAAACAACACCAACCTGCCTGTTAACAAAACGGCCTTCCTGTACATAAAAACGGGTTCTGATTATCAGGCTATGCTCCATAATCTTAAAACAAAAAGTCTGCTGATAAATCATGAAACCTTTAACTGGCTTGCTTTGCGCAAAAATCTCCCCAACCATATTTATCCCGGAAGGTACGAAATAAAGGCTGGCATGAACAACGATGAACTTATCGATATGCTGCGATCAGGGGCTCAAAAGCCTTTGAATGTTACTTTTAATAATCTTAGAACGGTAAAACAATTAGCGGGAGTTATTGCTACACAAATTGAAGCCGACAGTACTTCCATCATCAATTATATTTACAGCGATGAATTTCAACAAAAATATCAGCTCAACCGGCAGGAAGCTCCACTTTTATTTATCCCAAATACCTACCAATTTTATTGGAATACCGATGCAGAAGATTTTGTTGATAGGATGCAAAAAGAATACAAGCGTTTTTGGGATGACGACAAAATTGCCAAAGCAAAAATTTTAAAACTAACCCCCGCCGAGGTTTCCATTGTTGCATCTATTGTGGATAAAGAAACCAACCAAAACGACGAAAAGCCAACCATTGCCGGTGTTTACCTCAATCGTTTGGGAAAGAGTTGGAAACTCCAGGCCGATCCTACCACGGTTTTTGCCTTTTATCTCGAAAATGATTCGCTTTTAAACCGTGTTTATAAAAAGCACACCGAGATGGATTCGCCATACAATACTTATGTTTATAAAGGCTTGCCGCCCGGTCCGATTTGCCTCCCGTCCATCAGTGGGCTGAATGCTGTTTTAAATCCCAAAAATCATGATTATATGTTTTTTGTGGCAAAAGCCGATGGCTCGGGATACCATCATTTCTCGAAAACATACAACCAACATTTGCGTTATGCACGCGAACATTACAAGGCATTGAAGAAAAAATAGTTAAAAGTTACGAGTTAAAAGTTACGAGTTATGAGTTAAAAGTTAAGAGTCCCGAAAAATAGATCCCGAACCTTCGGGATTGATTTTCGTAATTTTTCGAGCCCGCCTTGCCGCCAGCATAGGCTTTTGTTTAGGCGAGGCTGGGGTGCACGGGCAAAGCCCGGCATTGAAAGTTGAAGAGTTGAAAAGTTAGAAGCCCCGAAAAATAGATCCCGAACCTTCGGGATTGATTTTCGTAATTTTTCGAGGGTGTACGGGCAAGGCCCGGCATTAAAAGTTAAAAGAAATTGTTAGCAAGATGAGAAAAATTACAGGAGTTTTTATGTTGGTATTGCTTTTCGCGATAAGTGCCTGCACCGATAAAACCAAAGAATCGCAGAAATATGTGAGGGAAGCAGAAATTTATCTTTATGGTTCAAATATCGACAAAGCTTATGACTTGTATCAAAAAGCAGTCGAATTGAACCCCGAAAACGCAGAAGCATGGTATGGCATTGGCATTACCTGGCTCAATAAAATGAAATATCAAAAAGCTATAGATCATTTCGATAAAGCTATTGAGCTAAATCCAGGATTTATGGATGCTTATTATAATCGGGGACAGGCATATTTTTATTTGGGTGAAAATTACAAGGCCTGTGATGATTGGAAGATTGCCTACGATATGGGCAAACCCAATATGGAGGATAAACTGAAAAAATGCAGGTAACAGGTAATTGTTAATTGTGATGAGTTAATTGTGATGAGTTAATAATAGTTGTAGCCAATTATAGAAAACCATCGCTTGTGAAAGTTCACCAAAAAATTGTAATTTTGAATAAAAATTTGATATGCACAGATTACTGATTGATAATATGGATAAGGTTAAAGCATTGTGTATGAATCACAATGTTAAGTCATTATTTGTTTTTGGTTCTATTTGCACGGATAAATTTAATGACAAAAGTGATATAGATATGCTTATTTCTTTTAATTCAATGGATTATGGTGATTACGCTGACACTTATTTTGAATTAGCAGATAAGTTTGAAAATCTATTTCATCGGTCAGTAGATTTAGTTACGGATAAATCTTTATCAAACCCATATTTTATTGATTCTGTGAATAAAACAAAAACCTTGATTTATGGAGCTTGAGATTAAAAAATTTCTTTATGATATTCGTGAATCCATTGAATCCATTGAAAATTATCTTGGTGACAAACGGAATTTTAATGTTTATTTGTCGGATAAAATGCTTCGTAGAGCTGTTGAGCGGGAGTTTGAGATTATTGGTGAAGCAATGAACAGAATTGAAAAGATTGATTCAACGATTAATATTTCAAGCAAAAAACAAATAATCAACATGCGTAACCGAGTGATTCATGGTTACGACAAAATTGATAATGAGATTATTTGGGGTACAATTGTGAGGCACTTACCTACGTTGAAAATCGAGATTGATATTTTGTTGAAATAAAAAAATAACTGGTTAAAACATGCAATATCGCAAAAAGCGGTAAAGTGCTTAATTGTGGCGGTTTTAGCACTCCCAACTTCATCTCGGTATGATAGTGAAACACTCGCAATCTGCTTTATACCATAAAGCCAAACCTTAATAGTAAATAGTCAAGCGTTGGTTAGTATTATAGCATTAAGAAAATATTACACCATTAAATAGGGCTGTCAATAGAATTCAGTGATGTTGAGCTTAGGCTTCGCCTAAGCTGTATTTATTTCTGCAGGCTTAGCCTGCTTTTTTAAAGTCAAGTTTCAGCAGGCTGAGCCTGCAAAAATAAACCGAACGAGGCACAGCCTCGCCCGAACACCACTTTTTTGTTTGTGATATTTAGAGCTATAATCAAATCCCTCCACCAATATAAAATTTATTGATGCAAGGCATTTGCACCAACAGCTCTCACAACCTTGCACAAAGAATCAAATATTATGTGATTAACCTTGGGTAATTCAATAGATTAGGCCTTTTTCAGCAAGCCCTAAACAGAAGGTTTACGAAAATGGAAATTGTACATTAAAATCTCACATGGCTCACATCAAATTATCATAACTTTGCCGACCGAAAAAAGAAATTAAAAATCATAATAAAATCATCGAATAATGGCCTTAAAATGTGGGATTATAGGAATTACAAATGTGGGGAAAACTGCAATTTTCAATTGTATTTCCAAAACCAAAGCCGAAGTTACAAACTTTGCCTTTAGCACCAATAAATCAAATTTGGGGATGATCGATGTCCCGGACCAACGTCTTCTGAATATTGATGCGCTGGTAAAATCGGCCCGCGTAATGCCGACATCCGTTGATATTGTTGACATCCCGGGATTAGCCAAAGGTTCGAGCCAGGGCGAAGGTGTGGGCAATAAGTTTTTGGCCGACATTCAACAAACAGATGCCATAATCCACGTGTTGCGTTGTTTCGACGATGAAAACCTGCCCCACGTTGAAGGATCGGTTGACCCTGTTCGCGACCTCGAAATTGTGGACCTCGAACTCCAGGTTCGCGACCTCGACCTTGTGCAACGCAAAATCCAGCGTGTTGAAAAATTGGCCAAATCGGGCGATAAGGAGTATAAGCGGCAGGGAAGCATCCTGGAGAAGTTGGCCGAACACATCGAAAATTTCCAAAACGTCAGGGATTTTGTAATCGATCCTGAAGACAAAAAACGCATCATCGATGATATGTATTTGCTAACTGCAAAGCCCATAATGTATGTTTGTAATGTGGATGATGAGGCTGCAGCCACCGGAAATAAATATTCTGAAGCTGTTCAGAAAGCTTTAAAAGATGTGGATACCGAAGTTATTGTGATCGGTGGAAACCTGGAGGCTGATATCGCTGAATTGGAAGATGAGGCCGACAGAATTGAATTTTTAAGCGATGCAGGACTTACTGAGCCCGGCGTTGACCGGATGATAAGATCGGCTTACAGATTGTTGAATCTCGAATCTTTTATTACAGCCGGACCTAAGGAAGTTAGGGCATGGACTGTAAAAAAAGGATCGACAGCTCCTGTCGCAGCCGGTGTAATACACAGCGATCTGGAGCGTGGATTTATTCGTGCTGAGGTTATTAAATATGATGATTTTATTAAATATGGTTCTGAGCACGCCTGCAAAGAAGCCGGAAAATTTCATATTGAAGGCAAAAACTATATTGTGCAGGATGGAGATATGTTGAACATCAGGTTTAACGTTTAATGTCCCAACTAAACAGAATAAAAAAAGCCGGAACAATTCCGGCTTTTTATTTATATCGAATTCACTTCCCGGAAGCCTGATTAATTATTATTGTAAAAGTGGTTTGCTCCTCCTTGCCTGAATTTAAAACAATATCACCACCCATTTGCAAAATGATTTGTTTGCTCAGGCTCAGGCCAATGCCTGATCCATTTTCTTTGGTGGTGAAAAAGGGTACAAAAATCTGTTCTTTCATTTTGGCTTTCACAATTTTGAATCACAATAAATTAACCGAAATCTAAAAAACGTTTATTCGAAAAACCCAACGTTCACTCAAAATGTGGATGCTTTCTCAATGAAAGGATAATGTGACAAAATGGTTTATTCGGGTAAATGAGTTTGTATAATATAGAAATAATCCATATTTTTGGTAATTAAATCCGAATTTATCTTTTTAACAAATACCCACTGTTATGAAAAAATTTACATTTTCACTTTTAAGTATTGCTTTTGCAATGACTGGCTTTGCCCAGCAAAACATGACCCTGTCGTTTACGGGCATACACAACACTTCTTACGTGCAACTCGACAGCATAAGAATTATGAACCGGACACAGGATTGCGATACCGTATTGCACTGGCCTGATACGCTATTAAACCTTACCTATGTCGGTATTGCTGAGTTTGATAATTCTGAAAGCAGATTGCAGGTTTTTCAAAACCATCCCAATCCGGTGGCAAATGAAACGGATATTGCTGTGTATGTTCCTGAAAAAGATCAGGTGCGTATTTTGGTAACGGATATTACCGGCAAAACCATCATTACCCAAACCCGGCAATTGGAAAAGGGAACCCACGCGTTTCATTTTATGCCAGGTGCCGGCAAGATGTATTTATTTACTGCTGCTGGTAGGTTTGAAAAAAGCAGCATCAAAATTCAAAGCATAAGAAAATCAAAAACCCAAAACCCGGTTTTAACATATTCGGGGAAAACAAATGCCCAAAATTCAGAATTAAAATCCACAAATGCCTGGCGGGATTTTGTTTTCATGCCTGGGGATGAACTAATCCTGGCCGGATGTTACGATACCCTGGAATCAGGAATATTGGACAACCCGGAATTAAGCAAAGATTATGTTTTTCAGTTTGCCTACGACATTCCTTGCCCCGGCATGCCAACCGTTGAATATGGCGGGCAGGTGTACAACACCGTGCTCATTGGCAACCAATGCTGGCTGAAAGAAAACCTGAATATAGGTACTATGATCCCCGGTGATGATGAAATGCAGAATAACAGTACCATTGAAAAGTATTGCTATAATGACGATCCGGCAAATTGTGATGAATATGGCGCACTTTACCAGTGGGATGAAATGATGCAATATGTTACTCAACAAGGCGCGCAAGGTATTTGCCCGGATGGATGGCACTTGCCAACCGATGAAGAATGGAAAACCCTGGAAGGCACAGTTGACAGCCAGTACCCCGTGGGCGACCCTGAGTGGGATAATACCGGATGGCGTGGACTGGATGCCGGGAAAAACCTAAAATCCACCTCCGGGTGGAATAACAACGGAAACGGAACCGACCTGTATGGTTTCGGGGCCCTTCCCGGTGGCTTCCGCTATTCCAATGGGTCGTTCTTCAGCATCGGCTTCGGTTACTGGTGGTCATCGAGTGAGAATTCAGGTACGTACGCATGGAGCCGGTACCTGGTCCACGACTACGACCTATCACTCCGTAACATCTACAGTAAGGGTCTTGGTTTTTCTGTGCGTTGTTTGAGGGATTAGAAGACTATCCGCCGGAAGGCGGACGAACGTAGTTCGTTTGACTATTTGATTATTTGACTATTTTTTAAATTACCGCGAAGCGGTCGAAAAATTTTTGGAAATGAAGGTGTCAGAGATATTTGATATTGAAAAAGAAAATCATACTTCCTGTTTCCTGAAAAAGGATGGCATTTTTTGGCGGGCTTATGAAAAATCGGTTTTACCTTCACAAAGTTTCCTTTCGTCATTCGGGAATAAGGTTTGTGGTGCAGCGGGGAACATCATTTCTATTAAGGTTGAGGGAAAAGATAAGGTTTTTGGTGTAAGTGTGGCATAAACCTGAAAGGTTTTGGAAACCCTCAGGTTTTCAGACCACGGGTAAACGCTCATTAGAGCAGCAGAACCCTGTCAGGGTTTCAAACCCTGACAGGGTTTTTTGGGGCAACCCAGAAACCTTATTTCCCAAAACCAAACCTTAGTAGAAAAAAGATCCCACACAATCACAATTAACCTTATCCCGAAGGGATCCCTTTGGGATTACCTTATTTTCACTAATCTCCGCGGAATAAGGTAATAATGTTAAGGTTTCTTTCATTGATCACCATTTCTATTAAGGATGAGGAAAAAGGTTTTTGGTGCAAACAGAAAATACGCAACCGGAGCCGGAAAATTTCACATCGAAGGCAAAAACTATATTGTGCAGGATGGTGATATGCTGAATATCAGGTTTAACGTTTAAGGCATTCTCTTGCCATTTGTCACAAGCCTGAATTTCTCAGGCTTTTTTATTTTCGTTAAAGCTCTTTTACTAATTCCGAAAATATTTTGTTCAACCCTTTCTCGGCCACGGCAGCCATTGCCAGAATTTCTTTAATATTTACGGGAGCAAGGTTGTCGGGGTCGCACTCGTCGGTAATTACCGATATGGCAGCTACCGGCAAGTTCATATGATTAGCCACCAAAACCTCAGGTACGGTTGACATGCCCACCACATCAGCTCCTATTCTTGAAATGTAGCGGTATTCGGCGCGTGTTTCAAGATTTGGCCCTGCAACCGCAGCATACACTCCCTGATTGAGTTTGAAATTATTCTTTTCAGCAATGGCTATTATTTTTTTATTGATTTTTTCTGAGTAGGGTTGGCTCATATCCGGGAAGCGTGTCCCCAGTTCATCATGGTTTTTCCCGATTAAGGGGTTGTCGCTTAAAAGGTTGATGTGGTCGGTGATGAGCATCAGCTCACTTTTCTTATAGTTTTTGTTTACGGCGCCACAAGCGTTTGAAACCAGCAATTGCTC
>Ga0208900_1001231_pt1 | contig 14057 bp, 6 predicted proteins | sample AntAceMetag02UKK_FD_184763 | JGI IMG/M metagenome (GOLD analysis project Ga0208900, IMG submission 184763) | Saline lake microbial communities from Ace Lake, Antarctica - Antarctic Ace Lake Metagenome 02UKK (SPAdes) (version 2) | ecosystem: Environmental > Aquatic > Non-marine Saline and Alkaline... | reverse complement strand
TGCCACTTATGATTTCCGGCACCATTACAGATGCCAGTGGCAGGACGCTGTCAGGCCAAACTACCGAAGCTTTTTTGATTTCTGTTTCGCACATGGATTTATTGAGTGTTGGATTAAACTGCGCCCTGGGGGCCAAGGAAATGCGGCCTTATCTCCAGGAACTTTCATCTAAAGCGCCTTTTAATGTCAGCGTATATCCAAATGCCGGTTTGCCCAACCAGTTTGGTGAGTACGATGAATCGCCCGAAGCAATGGCAGCCCAACTTAAAGAGTTTGTTGAAAGCGGTTTTGCAAATATCATTGGTGGTTGCTGCGGCACCACTCCCGATCACATTAGTGAATTTGTGAAAGTGGCAGAAGCAGGAAAGCCAAGGGAAATTCCAGAAGTTAAACAACAAATGCGCTTGAGCGGACTGGAACCACTTGCAATTTTCCCGGGCAGCAATTTTATCAATGTTGGTGAGCGTACCAATGTTAGTGGCTCACGCAAGTTTGCCCGCCTGATCCGTGAAGAAAAATATGAGGAAGCACTCTCAATAGCCCGCGACCAGGTTGAAGGCGGCGCTCAAATTATTGACGTGAACCTTGATGAAGCCATGCTGGATTCGGAAAAGGAGATGGTGAAGTTCCTGCACATGATGATGTCGGAACCGGATATTGCCAAACTGCCCATCATGATCGATTCCTCAAAATGGAGCGTGATTGAAGCAGGGTTGAAATGCCTGCAAGGGAAGGCCATCGTTAATTCCATAAGCCTTAAAGAAGGTGAAACAGAGTTTAAACGACAAGCCGGTTTAGTTAAAAAATATGGTGCAGCAGTCATCGTGATGGCTTTTGATGAAGATGGTCAGGCTGCCGACCTCGAAAGGAAAATTAAAATTTGTCAAAGAGCATATAAAATACTTACCGAAGATGTGGGCTTTCCTGCTGAAGATATTATCTTCGATCCAAACATCCTCACTGTAGCAACCGGCATCGAAGAACATAACAATTATGCTGTTGACTATATTAATGCCACAAAATGGATCAAGGAACATTTACCACACGCAAAGGTGAGTGGTGGAGTGAGTAACCTCTCATTTTCCTTTCGTGGCAATAATGTGGTTCGCGAAGCCATGCATTCGGCATTTTTGTTTCATGCCATCAAAGCCGGGATGGATATGGGAATTGTAAACCCAGGCATGTTACAGATTTACGATGAAATCCCAAAGGATCTGCTTCAATTGGTTGAAGATGTTATTTTAAACCGTCGCAAAGATGCCACCGACAGGTTGATAGCCTATGCCGATAAAGTAAAGGATAGCGGGAAGAAAGAAGAGAAACACGATGCCTGGCGAGACGAAAATGTTCAGGAGCGTTTGAAGTATTCGCTGGTGAAAGGTATTGTTGATTTTATTGACGAAGATGTGGAAGAAGCCCGCCTGCAATATCCCTTTGCACTTAACGTGATTGAAGGCCCCTTGATGGCAGGAATGGACGTGGTAGGTGAGTTATTTGGTTCAGGTAAAATGTTCCTGCCCCAGGTGGTGAAAAGTGCCCGCGTAATGAAAAAGGCCGTGGCAGTGTTGCTCCCTTATATCGAAGCTGAAAAGGCTGAGTCAGGAGGGAGCAGTTCAGCAGGAAAAGTATTGATGGCAACCGTGAAAGGCGATGTGCATGATATCGGTAAAAATATTGTGGGTGTAGTTTTGGCCTGTAATAATTTTGATGTGATTGACCTTGGTGTGATGGTTCCGGCAGCCAAAATCCTGCAAACGGCCATCGATGAAAATGTTGATATCATTGGCCTGAGCGGACTCATAACTCCTTCGCTTGAGGAGATGGTGCATGTCGCAAAAGAAATGGCCCGTCTGAATATGAATGTTCCACTGCTAATCGGTGGGGCAACTACTTCCGAGATCCATACAGCTGTAAAAATTGATCCTAATTATTCCTTACCGGTTGTTCATGTTAAAGATGCATCCAAAAGTGTGGGTGTGGTTGCTGCCCTTCTTTCCAATGAAAAAAAGGAAATCTTTGCTGCTGAAGTTTCTGAAAAATACAGTGCTTTGCGCGAGAAGCATGAGAAGGGTAAACTCGAAGGAAGATTTGTTTCACTTGAGGCTGCACGAAATAATAAAATCAATATTGATTGGGATGACAGCCCGGTTTACAAACCCTCTTTTTTGGGCAATAAATATTTCGATAATTTCGATTTAGCTGAAATCCGCAAATATATCGACTGGACTTTCTTTTTCCATGGATGGCGTATAAATGGAAAATACCCTGCCATTTTTGATGATCCTGTAAAGGGCGAAGAAGCCAGGAAACTATTTGATGATGCCAACAGGATGCTTGATAAAATAGTTGGAGAAAAAATGTTGCAGGCCAAAGGGGTAATTGGATTTTACCATGCTGCCAGCATTGGGGATGATATTGAATTATCTCTTGATGGCAAGCTGGAAACAAACTTTTGTTTTTTAAGAAATCAACAAGAAAAACCTAATGGAATCCCAAATTTGAGTCTTGCCGATTTTATTGCGCCAAAAGAATCAGGTAGGGAAGATTATCTTGGTGGTTTTGCCGTAACCGCCGGTATAGGAATAGAAAAATGGGTGGTGCTATACGAAGCCGAAAACGATGATTATTCTGCTATCATGATAAAAATTCTGGCTGATCGCCTTGCCGAAGCCTTTGCTGAATTGATGCATCACAAAGTAAGGGAAGAATATTGGGCTTATGCACCCGAAGAAAATCTTTCGGTCGAAGAAATTATTCGCGAAAAATACCAGGGCATCCGCCCGGCCCCCGGATATCCGGCCTGCCCCGAACATTCGGAGAAAAGGGTTTTGTTTGATCTTTTGAAAGCTGAAACAAACTCCGGTATTACCTTAACCGAAAACTTTGCCATGTATCCGGCAGCTTCGGTAAGTGGATACTATTTTGCACATCCGCAGGCGCAATATTTTAATTTGGGAAGAGTTTCAAGAGACCAGGTGGACGATTATGCCCAACGCAAATCACTTTCTGTGGAAGAAGTGGAAAGGTTACTAAATGTGAATTTGGGGTATAAATAGTCTTTGCAAGAAAACGCCAAATACTGCGTTACTCTCGTCTTGAAAATAGTCATCCCGTACGTACGGGACTCCTTATTTTCAATACTTCGAAAGCCTTGTCTTTGACGCTTTCTTATCAAAGACGAAGACAGAAAGAAAGTGAGTTTTATTGCGGACACTAAGTAGTTGATTGGCAATAACCCAATTCAACTTGCTGCTTGATAAATGGCAGGTTTGTATTTTGGCTCAGGAATTGGAATAGCATTTTTGTCCGCACTGGAAAGCCAACCTTCTTTGGCTTTAATAACTTCAATAAGTGCTTCTTCAGGATTTTCACCGAAGGCAGAACAATATTCCAGATCGGGAATGTCAGCAATGTAGCCATTATCTTCTTCACTATAAAAAATATTGATATGGTAATCTTTCATGGCTCAGATGGTTAATTTTCCACATAGTGGTGCAATGCACAAATTTCCACATCAGCATCCCGCACGTGCGGGATCAAATTAACGTAGGTACTCTAGCTCACCTTAGTCACTTCATGAACTTAGTCACTTTAGTTCACTATAGGCACTCTATGAACTTTAGTCACTTTAGTTCACTCTAGGCACTCTATGAACTTTAGTCACTTTAGTTCACTTTAGGCACTTTAGTTCACTCCAAACTCCCTAATAAGCCCTCACATCCTTCTTTTCAACATAATTTATAAATGACTGGTTAACTACTTTGTTGCCCCCTGGTGTTGGGTAATTGCCTGTAAAGTACCAGTCGCCGGTATGGTGAGGAATAGCTGTGTGCAGATCTTCGATGGTTTGATAGATGATCTCGACTTTTGTGTTAACTCCAGGTGGTGTAACAATTTCTGCAATCTTATCCGAAATTTGCTGTGCAGTGAAAGGTTTATAAATTTCTTTTATATAATTCACAATCTCTTCCTTGGGCAAACCTTCCTGGGCCTTCGATTTTTTATACACCTCGTTAATAACATGTTCCTGATGGGTTTCGTGCAAGAGATCAACGGTAGCTTTAAAAGCAACAAAATCGCTCAGTTTGGCCATGTCAATCCCATAACAATCCGGGTACCTGATTTGTGGTGCTGATGAAGCAATCACAATCTTTCTGGGTTTCAGCCTGTCGAGGATACGGATGATGCTTTGCTTTAAGGTGGTCCCGCGCACAATCGAATCGTCAATCACCAGCAAATTATCCACTCCTTTGCGGATCACTCCGTAAGTAATATCATAAACGTGTCCCACCAAATCGTTCCTTCCGGTATCCTTGGTAATGAAAGTCCGTAGTTTAACATCTTTCACTGCAATATCTTCCACGCGTGGAGAAAGGGAAAGGATTTTTTCAAGTTTTTCCGCTGTAACATCCTTGCCCAATTCAATGATCCTGTCGGATTTTATGCGGTTGCAAAAGCTGTTCAGTTCTTCTATCAAACCTTTAAAAGCAACCGCTGCCGTGTTTGGGATATAAGAGAAAACGGTGTTTTCAAAATCATGGTTGATGGAGGTGAGGATCGCAGGAACAAGCAATTTACCCAGGTTTTTTCTTTCCTGGTAAATATCCTTATCAGTACCACGCGAAAAATAAATCCGCTCGAATGAGCAGGCTTTTCTTTCAAGGACAGGTGTGAAGTTAAGTTCATCAATACTGCCGTCTTTTTTAATGATCAAAACATATCCGGGTTTCAACTCCTTGACATTCTCAGCTTTTACATCAAAAGTGGTTTGGATAACCGGTCGTTCGGAAGCAGCAACTGCAATTTCATCATCATAATAATAAAACACCGGCCTTATCCCCGAGGGGTCACGCATTACAAAAGCATCGCCATGGCCCAGCATTCCGGCAATGGCATAACCACCATCCCAGCGCTTGGCTGCGTTGATCAAGATTTGCTGTATGTTGAGGTCTTCAGCAATTTTGTCCGAAATTTCGCGCTTCACCAGGCCCTGCTTTTTATACTTTTGGTAATGCACCTCATTTTCTTCATCAAGAAAGTGCCCAATTTTTTCAAGTATTGTAATGGTGTCGGTGGTTTCGATTGGATACTGTCCCAACTCCACCAAATGCCCAAACAACTCATCCACATTGGTCATATTGAAATTGCCGGCCAGTACAAGGTTTTTTGTAATCCAGTTGCTTTCGCGCATCACCGGGTGTAAGTTCTCAACACCGTGCCCACCAAAAGTTCCATAGCGAAGGTGCCCTAAAAAAACCTCACCGGAAAATGGCATATTCTTTTTCAGCCAGTTTACATCCTTCAAAAGCTTTGGGTGCTCCTTCTCAATTTCAATGAACTTTGAATAAATATAGTTGAAAGTATCGACAATAGGAGTGGAGGTGTTCGAGCGATAGCGGTTGATATATTTTACACCGGGATCCATGTCCAGTTTTACATTAGCAATCCCTGCACCGTCTTGCCCACGGTTGTGCTGCTTTTGCATCATCAGGTGCATTTTGTTGAGCGCGTAAAAGCTCGTCCCGTATTTCCCAAGGTAATATTCCAATGGCTTTCGTAATCTTAGCAAGGCAATGCCACATTCATGCTTAATAAGTTCACTCATAACGTTTTTCCCTGATTTATTGCAATTTTGCTGATAGCGCAAAAGTAATAAAAGCGATAGGAAGTCAGGTGAATAAAAAATATTGATGTCCGATGATTGTCCTAGTCAAATTTTATTTGGAACACAGATGACACTGATTACACTGATAATCACTGATGAACGAAAATAGAACATCCGCGAATGTCTGTATAATCCGTGTCATTCGGATTCTATTTTTTAGTTTGTCGCACATCGATAATAATGGTTTGGATTACCTTTGCATAAAAATCAGTATCATGAACAAATCAATACTTTTTATCCTGGGATTTTTCATCGTTATCAACATCAACGCCCAATATTCAACCCCCGGCATTGGTGTAAACTGGACTATGGATGACCTGGTGGCAAATTCAAACGGCGTTATTATCCTTAATGGAGATAACGATTACGAAATTTTGGAAGACCTGAATATCCTGGCATTCGATACGATTTCATTTTATACCGAAACCATGGTTATTTGTCACCCTGAAGTTTTAATTACCGTCAATGGTATCCTTTTTACAGAACTCAGCTTGCAGGATGTGGTAACCTTCAAAGGCCAGGGACAGGGAAATTATTATTTCATGGGTTTCAGGTTTGAAAACTCGACGGGATCGTTTTTGGAAAAGGTACACTTTAAAAATGCCGGAGGGATAAAACTTGTTGAATCAGAAGTGGAATTTTTGAATTGTATGTTCAATGATTTCAACCAGGACCATTGCACCGGCACCATCGACCTGTATCAAAGCCATCCTATTATCACTTATTGTGAGTTTATGGAAAATGCAGGGCCAGCAGTTTTGTCAGGAGCTAACAGTGCTTCATCGCCTCAAATTGACCACTGCTATTTATTTGGCAACGTAAGTTCAAATACCAATATGCCACAAATCAATTTGGGAACATCCGGTACTGATAGCATCCGAATCATCAATTGCGATATTATTGGTAATGCAGGATACGACCAGGTTGGTGGAATTGCTGTTACCACACTCGCCGGTGGCGAATTGAAATGCCGCATTGAAGGAAATGGCATCATCCAGAACCGTTACGGGATTACTCAATATGGAAATGATATTGGATCGATCATCAGAAATAATGTGATTGAAGATAACAATACGCAAGGCAGCCCAATGCTTGGTGGTAGTGGTATTAATTTTTATGGAAATGAAAGTAACCAATCTTTAGTTAGCGGTAACAAAATCACCGGCAACCTCTGGGGCATTACAATACAAGGCACTGCAAAACCTAACTTTGGTGAAATAGAAAATGAATTTAGCCCGGGTTTAAATCAGTTTTTTGATAATGGAAACGAAGGCGAAGTTTATGATTTTTATAATAATACACCCGATGATATTATGGCCCAGAATAATTATTGGGGAACTATGTATCCCGATAGTGTGGAGATGCACATCTTCCATCAGCCCGATGATCCGTCATTAGGTTTTGTGGATTATCTCCCACTTTATGATATTTATACCGGGCTTGATGAAAAAAACAATTCCTCGCCCAAATTGATAACACGCTTGTTCCCAAATCCGGCCAACGAATTTCTCAACATTGAGTTGAGGAATGCAAGCTCATCTTGTAATGTACAGTTGAACGATATCAGTGGGAAGGTAGTTTTCTCACGTGAATGCCCTGATGGTCAAATTATAATACCCGTGAATGATTTTGAAGATGGGATATATTTACTGAAGGTTTCGCGGGGTGGAGACCGCGAGATGCAGAAGGTGCTTATCCAAAGGTAGCAAAAGATTCGAATTTATAATAGTATCTTTTTTCCGGTTTTTTATAAGACTAAGGCCACGAAAAAAATACTAACTTTGACAAAAAGAATAAAATGACAGAGTTTACAGAAAAATACATAAATCCTTTTACCGACTACGGTTTTAAAAAATTGTTTGGGGAAGAGCCAAACAAAGATTTACTATTGGATTTCTTAAATGAGCTTTTAAAGGAGGAACAAGGCGAAATTAAGGATTTGACTTACATTAAAAACGAGCATGTCGGAGCCACGGAAATCGATCGAAAAGCAATATTCGATCTTTATTGTGTGAATGAAAAAGGTGAGAAGTTTATTGTTGAATTACAAAAAACCAAACAGAACTTTTTTAAAGATAGAACCGTTTATTACTCCACCTTCATGATTCGGGAGCAGGCAAAACGTGCTGATTGGAATTATGAACTTAAAGCTGTTTATACCATAGCCATCCTTGATTTTGTATTTGATGAAGATAAAGACCAGCCTGATAAATTCAGGTATGACGTTAAACTTTCGGACATCAGCACGAACAAGGTATTCTATAATAAGCTTACCTTTATTTATCTTGAAATGCCAAAGTTTAACAAAACGATAGATCAGTTGGGTTCACGTTTTGATAAATGGCTGTATGTAATCCGTAACCTGAATAGGTTGGATAAGATACCAGACAAATTGCGTGAGAGGATATTTGAAAGGTTATTTGAAACCGCTGAAATTGCTAAGTTTACACCTGATCAAGTTCGCTCCTACGAGGATAGCTTGAAATATTACAGGGATATGAAAAATTCATTAGATACAGCTTTTGAAGAGGGCTTGGAGGAAGGCCGGGAGAATGAAAAAATTAGTATTGCACGAGAAATGCTTGCAAACGGCGAATCAATCGAGAAAATAATTCGATATACCGGTTTAACAAATGATGATATTCAAAAGTTACGGTAATATCCCTTTTATTTGAAAGGCAAGTCCACCTCCCCATTCACCCTCACCACCGGATATCTCCCAACACGGTTATCGGCCCACTCGGTATTGTTGTAAATATAACCTAATTGAGCCCGATGATTTTTGGCCAATTCAGGATTCTTTTTCACTGCTTCTTCAAATTCCTTTTTGAATTCAGGATGCTCATCCAGGTATTTCAGTGCATTTTCTTCAAAACCATAGGATGAATAATACTCGCGGCTTTCGAGGCAGGGATCGAAAAAGTTCCACCTGAAGAATGAATCCAATGCTTCGGGTTCCAGCATTTCCACGATGTATTTGTTGGCTTCCTGATTCATCGGAATAATGTAATCACCTTCGTAAAACTGAACGATTTCTACCTTTGGGCCAAGCTCCACTTTATTGTGATATCTATGCCAGTTGTTCTGCCTTTTGGAAGTTTCATAATCGGTGATATAATATCGCTCAACCTCAAAAGCAGTGTCTTTAGCCAAGCGATGCATTTTTACTTTATTCATTTCAAGCCGCTCTACCACTTCCTCCCAGGCTTGTGGAAGGATGTAATATGTTGGGGCAACCACAATTTTTTCAGGTAAATGATAATCATAAAACGGTACCATGGTGTCGTAGGGTTTATCCTGGTTGTAGCCAAAGCGTTCAAGCCCTGTTACCGGACTGATGCCCATTTCGCCTTCGTAGCCTTTAAACCTGATCATTTCAAATTTGGTAGTATCGAGTTGCCAGTCAAGGGCAAATTCCTTTTCTTGCGCGGTTTCATCGTTTGCTTCCTTTCGGAGTTGAATAATTTCCTTAGCATTCTCATTGGCAAAATCTGTCATGATCCGGATGAAATTATACACCGATCTTACCCTGTCAGGAAAATCTTTGTAGATGTGATTCTCGGTCATAAAGCCAAGCGAATTGAACAGGCCTGCATAGCCCGTTGAAAATCGTGGAGTTTGGATGTACAAACTGATGCCGCTTTTTGGCGACCGGTTCATGTAATTCACATATGGTATCAACTCATAATCCGTATCAGCCATTTGTTCGTATAAGAAAGGGATCATTTTATTGCGAAAGAAATTGCCTAAATCAACAGGCAATCCGCTGGGTTGGATTGGGATGAGCGTGATCACATATTTGTGGTCAGATCCGTTGGTGGTGTGTGTGTCTAAAAATACATCCGGATCCCATTCCCTGAAAATGGTGGTGAATGCTTGCGCGTTTTTTGTATCCAGTTTTGTAAAATCCCGGTTCAGGTCAAGGTTTTTTGCGTTGCCACGATAGCCACATTCTTTTGGTGTTGTTTGCCCCGTTCGATGAAAAGCACTTCGGTTGAGGCAACCGTTCACGTTATAAACCGGGATAATACAAACCACCGAATGATCGAGCAAAGCAGCCATTCCATCTTTATTTCTGAGCACATCATCAGCAAACCATATGCTGGCATCAATGCCCTCCGGTTCACCGGGATGGATGCCGTTGTTGATGAGCACAATACTTTTCCCTTCATCCCGTATCGATTCAGGATCAAAATCCTTGTCCTTCGACATTACAAAAAGGTGAAGCGGCTTTCCGGCATCTGTAACTCCATAACTCAGAAGTTTTGCCTGCGGGTAATGGTCGGCCAAAGTTTGGTAGGCTTCGATGGCTTCGTAATAAGTTACTGTTTCGTTTTGGTCATAATTCAGTTGAATTAAGGTCTCTCCATCGGTAGGAGTTTTTTGATCGCAGCCAATCATACTGGCAGCAAGCATCAGGGCAATTAGTAATTTTAGTTTCATTAGCAATAGTTTTGGATGGCCAAATTTACTGACTTAATTGGAAGGAAGAAGAAATTAAAAGGGATAATTCATCGAATTAAACAAATTGAACTAATTGTAGCGAAATATTGTCTCAATGATTCTTATCCTAAACTGATGTGATATTATGACGTTCTATTCAATTACCAGCAACTTTGCCTGCTGTTTGTAAGCCTGTCCTTTCGAATACAAAATAAGATTCACCAGATAAATCCCAGGCCCGGGCAAATCATCAATTTCAATTTCATACAGCGTGTGGCCGTGCACCTCTTTATTGTAATATTTGCATGGCATACCATTATTGTTATAAATGATGATGTTCAACTTTCCACTTAATTTGCTGCTAAATTCCAGAAAAGATTTTTCCTTAGCAGGATTTGGAAAAATATTTACAGAAAATGGTTTTACAGCGTTTTCTTTGATAGCAGTTTCGAAACAACTATTTATTTTTCCAGGTGTGCCAAAATCAATGGAGGTGCACCAGCTTTCTGCCAGGGAATTATCAAGAATAGGGTTCCTGAGTTCTAATGTAGGGCCATCACCATTGGGTTCCACGGGCCACGGGAATTCTGTCCCATATTCCACCGAATCTATCAATGTACCGGTATTGTTGTACATACGGATTACCTCACCGCCACTGCTTAGGCCAAAAGTAAAATTCCCAATAATATTTTCTACATCAGGGTTCATCTGCGAAAACAATCCCATATCGCTGCAAAGTACCAGATATTCATGCACCCCGATTACCGTACCATAAGGAAATTCAAAACGGTGGTTGTCGTCACTATCTTTAAAAATCCAGCCGGATAAATCAGCCGGCACATCATCATTATTGTACAGCTCAAGCCAATCTTCGGTATAAAAATCAGGTGACGATTTATAATTGATTTCATTGAAAATCACATCAAATTCACCTTGGTTGTAAAAATATGCCCCCATGTCTGCACGGGTCCCATCCGGGTCATGCGGACTATTAGGATCTCCAGAATCGATGCAGGGAGAGTCGGGTAGGAGGGTAAAATTGCTGTCAGCCGGTGCTATAAATCCGGGTTGTTCGAAAAGATTTCCAACACCATTAATCTCTTCTGTGTCACAAAGCGAATAATCAATGGTCCAGCTCGACAGTTCATCGGCATCTATTACCAGGCCAGTGGTCTGCGAAATAATTGTATTTAGGATGGTGGCATGGCCGCCACCGCTACCGGCATATTTTTCGTAAAGCCAGATGCTGTTGCCATTTTGATAAAGCGTATTGTTGATGAGCAAGGCGTGTGCATTATTTTTTAGGTTGATCCCCTGTGTGCAGCCCACCACAAGATTGTTCTTCACGGTAATATTCATGCAGGTGTCGAGGGTGATGCCATTGTCGAAATTATTAAAAATGACATTGTTTTCGATGGTGGCGTTATGCACGTTGTCGAAGTCGATACCGTCGTCGTGGCAATCGATAATCACGTTATTCCTCACCATTCCTCCATTGTAATGTAAATATTCAATGGCGTCGGGGGTTTGGTAGAAATAACTGTTTTCAACAAGGGCTGATTCAGGCAAAGAAAAAATCAATCCCTCACCGGTATTATTCCCTGAAAAACTACTTTCCTTCACCGTAATATTTCCGAAGGTTGAGGTAAAGAGCCCATCCCAATAATTTAATTCCCGAGTATTTTCGATATAAACATTTTTGAGCAATACAGTTGAATTTATAGCATCCAACCTTCCATTAAAAAACTGAACATGCCTAAACTTGCACAGGCCACTTGCATTTTCCATTTTAACAATGTCCCAATAAGGCTGGCCCGGTCCAGGCCTGAAAATGATGGGGTTTTCTTTTGTTCCGATAGCTTCAATCTCTCCTAATACCCTGAATCCATAATCATCGGTAAATACAATTTCAACACCTTCGTTGATGCTGAGTTTTATCCCAGCCAAAACCAGGATATCACAATTGATAAGGTATGGGGATTCATCCATTGTCAATACTAAATCCTCTTCGATAACACAGGGGAGGATTTGGATTTCACGGATTTCCAGCGGGTTTCTCGAATCGAAGGATTCCACTTCCTGGCCATCTGCACCAATGGAAATTACTTTCCAGAAATAATCCCCTGGTTCAATGTTTTCTAATGTCAACGCAGTGCTTGTAAGCCCGTCATAAACTGTAGTAAGTTCGGGCTCAAACTGAGTGCCTGATGTCAATAGAAAGCGATATTCAATCGGAAACCCATCAGGATCGATGGAAGGCGACCAATTGAAAGTCACGTCTGGTGATAAAGGATCAGGTGTTAATTCGGCTGTAAACGAAGTTTGCACATGATCGAAAAACCAATTGAGTTGCGATGGAAAATTGGCCACATAGCTTTTTTCAGCTTGTACCTGGTTTAGCCATTCATCTATATTTTGGATATCGTCAGTAGTATCCTCTTCCACCGATGGCTGAAGTACCGTTACCAAACTGTCAATCATTGGCCACAAAATAGCTGTATTAAAAGCCTGATCAAAAATTTCGTTGGTACGTTCCTTAATATCATTCATCATGGCCGGATTGAGAATGGCTTTTTCAGGATAAGGATTGTCAGATGTCCAGGGTGCTGAACTATAGGTGTAATTTCGCCAGGAATAAATCGACAAAGTCTTATCCAAATCCCAGGGGATCATCTCCCACTTTCCGCTTCCATTGGCATCGCGAAACATATAGTAATTATGGTAATAGGTGCTTTGATTTGAAAGCACCATATTACAGGCGATCATGTTCACCACCTGGTCGTAGTCTAAATCTTCGTTGCAAAAGACCGGATATTCATCTATACTCACCTGGTTGATTTCTTCAATCAATAGCGCCAGATCCTCTTTATTTCCAGAACCTGTTTTCTGTTCCCAGAAGTTAGTAAGATCATCATAAATACTCAAACAAGCACCATCTTTGGTTGCTTTAAAAAGATTTCCATCCGGGTCGTAACCATTGGCCTCCAGGAAAAATTCATCCATATTTTCGGTCATCTGGTACAAGCCAAGAAAATTGCCGTTCAGGTAAAGGCGTGCAAAGTCGGTATCGAAACACTTTTGTCCGGCCATTTTAAAAACACGGCTGCTAACGAATGCCCTGATATAACTCTTGTCTTCGTACTCAGCATTGAAGTTGAGCTTGTCCCTGCCATTGACAAAAGGTTCATCATTAAACCTTATTTTAAGCGATTTTTTAGGCAGGTAACGTGAGCCATCACCACGGATGCGCATATCAGCATCAGCCCAGGTAGCGCCATCGTAGGTAATCGAAATAGGAATGTAAATGTCCTCTTCGAAGTTTTCGTAAATGAAGGCAAATTCATCGGGGTCGCAAACAATAAAATACTCTTTGACCTGCGAAAATGCTGAGCTACTGCTGAGGACAAGCAGTAATATGATGATTGATTTTCGGATTTTCACAAACATATTATTCAGCGGTTTTTATCAACTTTATAACTACCGATTGTTCGTTGCCCCAAATCCTGAGAAAGTATAAACCAGGTTTCAACCCGGAAAAATTGATATGATCGAGAACCTTTCCATCAGAAATATTCAGCGGCATTTCCAAAGTCAATTGCCCTGTTTCGTTATAAACTTGGAGTTGCGCTTTATCGTCCGGCCAATTGTTAAATTTAACCTTGGCCATCGAGTGTACCGGGTTAGGATAAATAATAAGGTTGGTAGCAATATCATCGATGCCGGTATTGCAAGTAAATCCAAACTCATCCGGTAATAGATCAAAATAATCGAGTATAAATTCAGTCATGGCACAAGGCCGCATGTCCACAAACTGCTTTAATGCCCAGCCAATATCACCCACCCATCCATCGTAGCTCCTGGGGAAATTATAGCGGTGGATATGCATTTCAATCATTTGAGCATATAAAGCGGTAAATTCATCAATTTGATTCAGCATCGAATCCGTTTG
>Ga0208900_1001230_pt1 | contig 14059 bp, 10 predicted proteins | sample AntAceMetag02UKK_FD_184763 | JGI IMG/M metagenome (GOLD analysis project Ga0208900, IMG submission 184763) | Saline lake microbial communities from Ace Lake, Antarctica - Antarctic Ace Lake Metagenome 02UKK (SPAdes) (version 2) | ecosystem: Environmental > Aquatic > Non-marine Saline and... | reverse complement strand
CAGTTCCGAATTTTTAAGCGGCTTCATATTCTTTGTACTCCTATCTGGAAAGGTGCAATGATATTGTCTAATTTTGCAAAAAAAGATGGCAAAGGTAAGGAAAATAAGGTTCTACATTAATTCGAGAATTTGCTGATGTGCAAATTTGTGCATTGCACCACTATGTGGATAATTTAAACCGCGTTGCAGAATATGTACCTGACATCTTGTAAAGCTAATTCCGTAAGTACGGGATTAGTTAATTTTGAAATTAGAAGTAAGCAAAGTGGAAATGAAAACTTTGAGGAGTGGGATGATTTAATTGAATGGGAAGCTTATACCACTTTTTTGAATGAAAATAATACAGTTAACAAATGACAGCAGAAATTATAACCATCGGCGATGAATTATTAATTGGCCAGGTAATCGATACCAACTCGGCATGGATAGCCGAACAATTAAATCTTATCGGGATAAGGGTCCATCAAATCACAAGTATATCTGATGAGCGTGAACATATTTTAACTACACTTGCAAGGGCTGAATCCCGTGCTGATGTTATCCTGATTACAGGCGGACTTGGGCCTACTAAAGATGATATTACCAAATTCACCCTGTGCGAGTATTTCGATACGGAACTTGTATTTAACGAAGAGGCCTTCAGAAATGTTGAATCTTTGTTTAAATTAAGAGGTTTCCCGGTAACCGCACTCAACCGCAAGCAAGCTGAAATTCCGGCAAACTGCACTCCCCTAAAAAACATAAATGGAACTGCCCCGGGAATGTGGTTCGAGAGGGAGGGGAAAATTATTGTGTCGATGCCTGGAGTGCCTTTCGAGATGAAAGCGATGGTGAGCAATCAGGTTTTGCCCCGGCTTTCAAAAAAGCTCAACGGAAGTTTTATTGTCCACACAACGGTAATGACCCAGGGCGTGGGTGAATCATTCCTTGCAAAAACCATAGAGGATTGGGAAGATCAACTTCCTGCCAATATCAAACTGGCCTTTTTGCCCCAGCCAGGTATTGTACGTTTGAGGGTGACGGCACTTGGTCCAAAAAAGTTAGATTTAACCCAACAGTTGGACGAAGAAATTGCTAAACTTCAATTCGTTATCCCTGATCTGATTTTTGGTTATAATGATGAAAGCCTGGAGCAAGTTGTAGGAAAATTGTTAAAGTCTGGATCAAAAACCATGGCTACCGCCGAGAGTTGCACCGGTGGATATATCGCACATCTGATTACCAGCGTTCCTGGAAGTTCTGAATACTTTATGGGCTCGGTAATTTCGTATGCCAACGAAGTGAAGATGGATGAACTTGGGGTAAAATTAACCTCATTGGAGCAGCACGGGGCGGTGAGTGAAGAAGTGGTTAAGCAAATGGCTTCCGGTGTTCGCGAAAAACTTAATACCGATTATGCACTTGCAACTTCAGGTGTTGCTGGCCCTGATGGTGGTAGCGAAGAAAAACCCGTGGGCACAACCTGGATTGCACTGGCAACTCCTGATAAAGTAGTTGCTCAAAAGTTCTTGTTTGGCGAACACCGTGGACGAAATATCAGAAAAGCTGCACTGGCTGCATTGAATATGTTGCGGGTGGAACTGTTGAATATTGAACCTAAGAATGAACTGTCGTCGCATTGAAGAGGGGAGAGGGTAGATGTTAGAAGGTAGAAATGTTTGATTGACAGAAGTTGCTTCGTTCGTTTTAGTTGACTCTGACTGGTCTGCGACTCAGTCAGGTCATCCTTGCATTATACCATATACCTTTTCTCATCCCTGATTTACAATTCTAAAAACCCTATTCCCCCTATAAACCCTACTCACACCTATACCTTATACCCAATACCTTTTCCCACCTTCCTTGACGTCTCCAAGTCCTGGCGGACGTTGGAAAGTCGATGATTGATAATAGGTGATGTAGCAACCCTATCCCCCCTATAAACCCTATATCCCATATTCCCCTATAAACCTTGTTCACACCTATACCCTATACCCAATACCCTTTTTTTTCCTCCTTGACGTTTCCAAGTCCTGACGGACGTTGGAAAGTCAACTGCCAACTCCAGGGTTTATTATGAGTTCCACTGAGCACACCGATTACCAATTACCGATTATCGGTTACCGATCTCATCCCCCCATGTGCCTTATTCCCCTTATAAACCCTATTTCCCCTATTCCCCTATAAACTCTGCTCCACACCTATACCCTATACCCAATACCTAACCTTTCCTACTTCGAATTTTTGTAATCCTTAATCAACCCCAAAGTAAGCCAGTTGGCGATGGCTTCGCGGTTATCTAAAATTACCAGCCGTTGCTGGTCCCTGTCGTGGTTTATATTCCCTAGTTCGATGTAGGTAGAAACTGGATTGGCATAGCGCAGGGTGTAGAGTTTTCTACCTTTTATTGTCCCGTAGTATCCCCTATTTGGTTGGGCTTCAGCATATTTCTTTTTCACGGTTTGAAACAGTGTATTGCACAATGCCTTGCCTTTTTTGCTATTTGGATAGTGATAAAAGAAAATATCAACCTTTTGTTTTTGGTATCTAGAATCCACGTGCAATTCAATCAGGCGTTCATATCGGCCTGTGTATCCTTTTGAGATTTTATTTACTGCGGTAGTGCGCTGTTTTAGCCTTTTTGCCTGATTCAGCGGGATGGTCAGATCACCATAAACATTCTCATCTTTATCACATTTCAGGTACATCTCATCGCGGATACCGTCATTGGGATCGCGGGTAATGATGTAAACAGTGGCATTGTGTTCCAGCAGTTTTCGGGCCAGGCGCAAACTGATGTCGTAGGCATATTCATCTTCACACATCTGGTGACCACTTCTTTTTCCCAGAGCACCCGGGTCGGGGCCGCCATGGCCGGCAATCACATAAAAAATTGCCCCCTGAAGCTGGTTGTCTATAAACTCAATGTTTTTGTACTTTTTTCCGAAAATAGGGAAAACTCCTGTTTCCGTTGATGTACCTTTGGTAGGCAGATTTTCTGTAACAGGTAAAAGGTAAGTCTTTCCCTTTAAGAGCTCATTGTTTTTGCCCAGCGATTTCTTGTTGAGGTTTACAAAGTCATCAAGGTATTCTGCCGGGTTTAGGTTGTATCTACGCAGGAGGGAATATATACCATCACCATCTTTGGCATGTACTTTTTTGTAGTCCTGTGCAACAAGCTGAAGAGCCATGATCTGAATGAAAATATAAAATAAAAGGCTTTTTAAACGCATCAATAATTGTTAATAGTGAAGAATTCTACTGAACAAAAGTAATTATTGATGGAAAGGTTCAATGATCAGACTAAAAATTTCTTCAACAATTAAATGTGAATTACTTTTCGGTGAAGTGAAAAATAAAATCCACCTCGGGCATAAAATCTTCCCTTTCCCAGTCATACCGGGTCTTTTCGGCGGATGATGTGATGCTGTTGGGAGGAATAGAAACAAAGTTTAAGGAGAGATTGTTAGGAAAAGAAAAATTATATTTTGCAAATTCGAAAGGTTTTTCCCAATGCTGTGTAGTAGTTATGATGTATGTTGCTTCACCCGATACAGGTTTTTGGCCATAAGAAATCCTATATGCTACTTCTTCATTTGGCGGAATCTGTAATTTAAACATCGCCCCTTTGGCAGATTGTGTGGCCAGCATCGAGGTGGTATCATTTTCAGGCGTAACGCGGATATAAGCAATTTCACCATATTTTTCCACATCAGGGAAAGGATAAAAAAGCATCTGTTTTACTTCCTTATCAGTAAGGTTTCTGAAATAATACAAACCGTCCACCTCAAAAATATCTTTCTCCAGGCTAAAGTTTAGGTCTTCCCCGAAGAATGAAACGCGTTGTCCGGAAACAAAGATGGGAATTGAGATGATAAAAAGAATTATAATAAGGTTCTTCATTTTTTAATGGTGATTTTATTGGTAGCCAGTACTGCTCCGTTTGAGGTTAGCAAAGCAATGTAATTTCCCGAACCCAAAGATAAGTTATTTTCCCAGGTCAGAATAATATTGCCATCACCAATTGAATTCGAATCAATATCTAAACTTGCAACAACCTGGCCCAGCATATCCGAAATTGTTAATTTCAGATCATGCATGTCGGATCCTGTGGACAAAGAAATCCTGAAAGTGGTTTGGCTTGAAAAAGGATTTGGATAATTTGTGATATACGCTAATGATGGATTAGGGTTTTCGGGGAGCAAGGTAAAATCCATGTTAAATGTATAGGTGTTTGTTTGTCCAGGTTCAACTGAAATGTATTGATCATATTCATACATAACACCATCAACCACAATTTCATAAATGTGATAATTCCTGGCAAAGAGATGGTCGTGGCAAAAGTATCCGCTATCATTTGTAATCAATGCCGGGAAAGTGTAGGTTGCTTGCATCAAATAGGGGCTTACATACCTGATTTCGGTATTGGGTATGGGTTGCTCGTTTTGATCCACAACATAGCCATCAAACATACCCTTGTAAATGCAATCCCACGAAAGTACGCAAGGTTCGGTTGCTTTTACCAGCCAGAAGGTATAATTCCAATTTTCATCGCCCCACACGTATGCTACTTCCAGTGCCTGTCCCTCACCGGGGCCACTAACAGCGGCACTTGGCGAGTCACCCCAGGAAAGGTTCATAAATTGAAACCCGCCATTCCAATCAATATAAATATGATCTTGTTCAGGATTAAGCTCAAGCGGATATTGAAGTGCATCATTTGTGATTACCGTAGTATAAGTATTGAAGTCGGGCAAAAAATCTTCCTTAAAAATAAATGACCCGTTATCGCAATAGATGCCAACCTCCTGAAAGGTGATTATTCCAAGCATTTCCATTAAAAAGCAATCTACAACTGCATACCACTCGTCCCCTTCAAAATATACCCCGGTAATTAATGCTTCTGGCGTAATTGGATTGCTATAGGATTGAACCCCAAGCCCCAAAAAAATAATCAGTGTAAAAATGTAAGTCTTCATAACAGCCTCCTTTTTTTGTGATTTTAAATATCGAATCGCACAAGATACGAAATTTAACATCGAAAAGCAAGAAATTTGTTTATCGATTTGGTTTCATAACTCCAATATTCCAACATTTCAATTCCCCATTCTTCCATTTCTCCTATCTTTGGCACCTCAAAAAATCATAAAAATATACTAAAACCAATGGTGTGTGGTTTTATTCTAAATTCCGAAATTAATGGATCATATTAAATATTTATTTCTAACATTTATTGTTATTATTTTTTCTGTAGGGCTAAGTGCGCAGACAATTCCTACTTTCCCAAAAGCAGATGATGTATTTGGCCAGAAAAAGACAGAACCTGATAAGGAAAAACTTGCAGCTGAGTATGTTAAAAATAAAGAGTTTGAAAAAGCAGTAGTGCTGTATGAAGAACTTTTTGAAGAAAAGAAAACCCACTTTTTTTATACCTACTATTTATACTGTCTGCTTGAGTTGCAAGATTATAAAGCAGCGATAAAAGTTGCAAAGAAACAAATGAAGAATAACCCCGAAAGGCTGCGCTACCTGGTTGACGAAGGTTATATTTATACACTGTCAGGAGAACCTGAAAAAGCAACGAAAATCTTCGATGAAGCTTTTGAGCAGGTTTCGGCCAGTGCCAACCAAATTAAAGAATTGGCCAACGCTTACAATTACAGGGGGCAAACCGATTATGCCATCAATACCTATTTGAAAGGCCGGAAACTTTTGCAGGAAGAAGCCTTCAACCTCGAACTTGCAAGCATCTACAAAAGGTTGGAGCGATATGATGATATGGTGAACGAATACCTTAATTTGCTTGAGGTAGATTTAAAGCGGCTAAAAACCGTAGAGGGCAGGTTGCAATCAGCTTTAAATGACGACCCGGAGGGATTGGTAAATGATGCTTTGCGAACTGAGTTGCTCCGCCGAATACAAAAAAATCCCGATATACTTATTAATTCAGAAATGTTGATCTGGCTATCGGTTCAACAAAAGGATTTCGATATGGCATTGATACAAGCCAGGTCTATTGATCGGCGCTTGCAGGAGGATGGGAGCAGGGTGATGGAGTTATCAGACTTATGCATTTCAAACGAAAGCTATGATGTTGCCATTGATGCTTTCGATTATATTCTTACTAAAGGCCCTGAAAGCCCTTATTACCTGGATGCGCGAATTGGCTTGCTCAACACTAAATACCTGAAAATTACAAACCGCTACGATTATACCCAGCAGGATTTATTCGATTTGAAGTCGGAGTATCAAAGAGCACTTACCGAATTTGGCGAAAATGCTTCCACCGTGCCCATCATGAGGTACATGGCACACCTCCAGGCCTTCTATCTCGATGAAATCGATCAATCTATTGAGCTGTTGAACAAAGCCGTTAATATGCCTGGTGTTCAGCAAGCTTTAAAAGCTGATTGCAAAATTGAACTGGGCGATATCCTGTTGTTTAAAGGGGATGTGTGGGATGCGACATTATTATATTCGCAGGTAGATTACGATTTTAAAAACGATCCCCTTGGACATAAAGCAAAGTACAAAAATGCGAGACTTTCGTATTACATTGGCGAGTTTGGCTGGTCGAAAGCACAGCTTGATGTATTGAAGGCGGCAACATCGAAATTGATTGCCAACGATGCAATGGAACTTTCGTTGCTAATAAGCGACAACATTGATATGGACAGTTCTTACACAGCACTCAGTTATTACTCGAAAGCTGATTTGTTGATGTACCAGAATAAACTTGATGAAGCTATTACCACACTCGATTCAATTCAAATGGTTGCACTTTGGCATCCGCTGCACGACGATGTGCTTTTTAAGAAGGGCGAAATTATGCTAAAGAAGGGCGATTTTGAAACTGCCGACAGCTTGTTTGCACAGGTAGTTGAAATGTATCCTGGAGATATCCTTGCCGACAATGCCCTGATGGTTAGGGCCGACTTGCAGGAAAGGCATTTCGGAAATATAGAAATTGCCATGCAATTGTATGAACAGGTGATGTTTGAATACACAGGCAGCCTGTTTGTTGTGGAAGCCAGGAAAAGATACCGGGATTTGAGGGGGGATGAATTGAATTAAGTTTCGTGTAGCGGGTTGCGAGTTTGGCGTTTGTTTAGCACGAGACCTGGAAGGTTTTTTGCTAAAAGAGCTTTTTTGGTTTAATGAACCAGCCAATTCAATAGAGATCAAACCTTCCAGGTCTTCACCAGGTTTGAGTTAATTGATTATGCGTTTGGCGTTTTGGGTTTGGAGAATAGAATTAAAGAAGAATAGGAATTATTAACTTTTAACCATTAATAAATTGATCCCTGTAAATCCAAAAAAAAACCTTGGGCAGCATTTCCTAAACGATGAAAACATCGCCCAAAAAATTGTTGATAACCTGCAATCCAATGCCAATGTTTTGGAGATAGGCCCGGGAATGGGTGTGCTCACCAAATATCTTATCCCAAAATGTGATCAGCTAAAACTCATCGAAATCGATCACGAATCAGTTGAATATTTGTCAGAAGCATATCCTGAAAGTCAGTCCAATATCATACAGGCTAACTTTTTAAAAGTAAATCCCCATGAAATTTTTGACCAGGAGTTTTCGATCATTGGAAATTTCCCCTACAATATTTCAAGCCAGATATTTTTCAGGGTTATCGAAAACCGCGAGATGGTCCCAGAGGTAGTAGGGATGATTCAGAAAGAAGTGGCCGAAAGGCTTGTCTCACCTCCAGGCAATAAAACCTATGGAATTCTTTCGGTGATCCTGGGTGCATTTTATGAAATGGAGATTTTATTTATGGTAGGCGAAAATGTGTTCACTCCGCCACCTAAAGTAAAATCGGCAGTTATAAGACTGACCAGAAAAGAAAATTATCACTTGGATTGCAACGAGAAGCTTTTTTTTAATGTTGTAAAAACCGGTTTCAACCAGCGGCGCAAAACTTTACGCAATTCTTTAAAAAGCTTGTGGATCAATAAACTTGATACCGATGATTATCCTGTCTTCAAGAAAAGGCCCGAACAGCTTGGGGTGGGGGAGTTTGTTGAGCTGACAAAGATATTGAGTTAAATAGTCTTCCTGTATTACAAAAAACGATCCCTCCACAACTTATTGACTCCATGTAATTTAAAGTAGATTGGGATAATATTAAAATAAAAACACTGTTTTTTGGGATAATTTTAAAATGACGCTACCTTAACGATTGATTCACTGCTCATTAAACCTGATAATGAAATAATTCCTATTTAGCCATTTAATCAGTAGGAATATCATTGGCTACCTCTTAATGAATTTCCCGGAAAGGTTATCAGATTCAGTTTCAACGTGGATAAAATAACCACCGGAGTTCAATTCCGAAACATCAATCTGATGGTTTTCACCTCCACTAATTTTACCGGATAAAACAATCTTGCCGCTCATATCCAAAACCTGAAAATCAGCAGCACTTTTTAAGGCCTGAGTTTTCAAATTCAATACATCATAAACCGGATTCGGATAAATTTCAATTTTATTAGTTTCAAGATCGATCTCATCTTGACCAACAAACTCCCCCAGGAAAATTTTGTACATCGAGCGGCCATAGCTTGCTGCAACCAGCATCCGCAACTCATCATGAAAAGTGAGGTCGCACACAGGAACATTGGGCAGGCCTTCTCCCATCAAGCCCCAGTTTTGACCCAGGTTCCAGCTCACAAATACGCCCACATCGGTCGCAATGTAAAGTGCCGAGTCAAGGGTGGGATCAACGATAATATCATTAACAGGTGCTTCGGGTAAATCACCGGAAATGTCAGTCCAGGTTTGGCCAAAATTTGTAGTACGGAAAATATGTGGCATGTATTCGTCGTAGCGATATCCTGAAAAGGTCACATAGGCAGTGGCTTCATCAAAGGGATCGGCAGCCACACGGGTAACCCAGCGTAAAGGCAGTTGAAATTCATTAGAAACTTTTGTCCAATTGCCACCATCATTTTGTGTAACCCAAACATTGCCATCGTCGGTGCCGGCATAAATAATATCATCGTTAAGCGGAGAAACAGCAATTGTAGTAACTGTTCCGTAAGTTTGATTGTATTGTCCCGGGCCATTGGTCAGGTCAGGGCTAATCGAATTCCAGGAGGCAGCATGATTAGTAGATTTATACACCTTACTTCCACCATAATAGAGCGTAGAAGGATTGTTGGGATTGAACACCAGTGGCGACATCCAGTTGAACCTATCCGATCCGAGGCCATTGGTAGCCCCCGAAAATGATGAGCCGCCATTTGTTGATCTTCCTAAACCACCATACTGATACTCGGCATACACATACTGGTTGTTTTGTGGATTCACCAAAACATAAAAACCATCGCCACCATAAATGCTGTGCCAATCGTCCCATAAACCTGTCATAGTGCGGTTGGTGCCATTGTCCTGTGCACCACCATATAGCCTGTCAGGATTTTGATAATCTACTTCAGCGGTGTAAAACTGAATGTTGGGCACGTTCTCAAGATGCGTCCAGCTACTTCCACCATTTTGCGAGGTATAAACCCCGCCATCATTTCCGAGTACCACAAAGTTATGGTCCAAGGGATGTGCATTCAAGGCATGCTGATCGACGTGTACAGACCAGCCAATATTCGACCAGGAATTGCCACCATTGCTGGTTTTGAAAAGGTCATATCCAATGGCAAAAACGATATCCGGGTCAGTTGGGTCAACCCTTAGGCGGCCAAACCACCAACCATAGGAAGAATAAATATTACTCATCGCGCCGTCATTGGTTTGCGTCCAACTATCGCCATTGTTGGTGGTTTTATAAACTCCGTCAAAATAGCCGGTTTTATCAGCATAAATCGTGTAAAGGATTTCGGGATCAGATTGTGAAATGGAGATTCCAATCCTTCCGACATTTGCCCCGCCGGGTAATCCGTTGTTAAGTTCCTCCCAATTATCGCCACCATCATTTGTACGATAAACACCGCAACTTTCGCCACCATAATGACGCTTATCGGGCCGGCGTGTACGTTCCCACATACACGCATAAAGTGTTTCAGGATTGTCAGGATGGATTACAATATCGATAGCTCCTGTTGAATCGTTTAAGTAAAGTACCTTCTCCCAGGTTTGTCCGCCATTTAAAGTTTTAAAAACGCCACGTTGCCCGTTGGTCGAAAACATCCTTCCCATCGCAGCAACATAACAAATATCAGGATCATTGGGGTGCACCACCAAACGGCCAACGCTCCCACTTTCGTGCAAGCCCAGATCAGTCCACGAACTTCCACCATCATCCGATCTGAAAACACCCAGCCCATCGTAAGACAGTGATCCTCCGCCGGGATTGGCCTCGCCTGTTCCAACATAAATTATCTCAGGGTTGGAGGGAGCCAGCGCTACATCTCCAATCGACAAACTGGGCTGATCATCAAAAATAGGTATGAATGAACCTCCGGCATCTTCTGTTTTCAATACGCCACCTGAGGCATTACCAATGTAAAAAACTTCCATGTTTGTTGGGTGCATTGTTACAGACGTAACCCTGCCACCAATATTTACAGGGCCTGCAAACTCCCACGATACACGATGATCAGTAGCTTTGTAATCCTCTTTCATTTTTGCAGCTTGCGCAATGGCTTCGCGGTAAGCAGTGTGATTGATCTCGTTATAAGGAAAAGCCCGCTGCATGAATCCCCAGTCGTTGGGAGCTTTTTCAGGTTTTGGTGCATCATCACTCCGGTACAGTTTATTTATCAGAAAAATGGAAAGCAGGATGAGAACGATGGCAGTGATTTTGAGTAGTTTGTGTTTCATTAGCGAAAATTTTGAAATAGTGGCGGCAAATTTACGATATAATTTAATGACTTGGATTTTACAGCCCATAGATCATTTCACTGGAGCCTACATATTTTAAACGATATAAAATATGCCGATTAAAATCTTGAAACAATTAGGAGAGCGTGTAATTGATTGTAGCGTAAGGCAAGCGGGGAGAAAGAAAGAGACCTAACAGGTTTTTAAAACCTGTTAGGTCTTCGTCAGTAAATGTGTAGCATTTCCTACCTTGGGACTGGTAACCTGCAACTTCCTTCTTCTATTCCACCGGACTTGGGAAATGAATAGAGCAATTGTCGGTTACCCTGATATAGTAGGCTTTTCCGGGTTCGAGGTAGGTAAGTGTGTAAATTTTTTGTGAAGGCCAGTAAACTTTATTACCGCCTATTTCCATCACCATGTCAATTGATTCTTCAGTATCCCTGAACACAACAAAAGTTGATGTCACCTGGGTGGTAAGCACCGGCATTATATTCCAGCCTTCTTCGAGGTAAATTGATTGCGAGACTTCAAATAATCCCGGAATTTCAACTTCAACTGCTTCACTGGCATTAACAATGTAACCTTCAAAGGAGTTCCAATCGCCAATGCTATTTATCTGCTGATCGGGCCAATACATTCCACTATTACTTTTAATTATCTGGATGCGGTCACTTACTTCGTCAAAAATCTCCTCAAACTCAGGGTGGTTTGGTAAAACATAAGTGGAAATACCACTCCAACCTTCGGGGATGCTGAGCGTTTGTAATAAACTGGAATAGAAAACAATCATGGTAACCGGAATATCGTACAGTAGATTTGAGCTATCATTGCTTTCGACATAAAATACCTGGTTGTAATATCCAATAGGAAAGCCACCAGAGTTGATGTACAAATCAACAGTCAACTCCTCACCTGGTAGTATAAGCCCTGATTTCGGTTCAGTGATTAGCCAAACATTTTCGGGTGCCAGTAGCAGAGTATCGAAAACATAGTGTGGCCCGGAGCCAAAAACATCACCATAAATTTCGTAAGGAATACGGAGCGTGTCATCCAGGGCTTCATCGAAACCAAGGTTGAGCAACGCCACGGCAGTTTCACCGGGAACAATATTTCCACCACTACCGTTTTCATCGTTCCATGAGGCCGTAACAGCATTTCCTGTATTTCCATCGAAAACAAGGGGGCCCAATGAACCACCGGCAAAATTGGTGGAAAAATTCAGGGATACCCCATCAGGAAAATGCATAATTAAAGTATCGAGCCACTCGTTGTCGGGGCTTCCGTTGTATAAATTAAAAGTGTAATCAACGGACTCGCCGGGAAGGTAAGTTTGAAAATCAGTGCTCAGGGTTGAGCCCTCCACGCTTCTATCCAATGCCGGGGTCAGTTTATCAGATTGGAGGGTTTTCAAAATACTAAAATCAAGGCTTTCATTTCCTTCATTCGATATGGTCATCTGATATTTTAGTACCGTATCGGGCTTGATTACTACGTAAAAACTGTTAGGCCATATCACAATTTCAGGGTTCAGGGTATCACGAGAACCGTTTTTAGCATCGCCCAATCCATTGTTTAAAATCTTATAATCGTTTGAATAGAGTAGTGTGGTAATGCCAATAGTGAGAAAAATTACAGAAAGCAATATCTTAGTTTTTGCCAACATAGTAGGTTGTAGCTTTTGTTTAGGCAAAATTACTATGCCATATCAAAACCTCTGTAGCACCATATCCAAAATTTTTCAACGATGCATCACGTGTCCTGATGTTGTCGTACTCGTTCAGGATTTCCAGCATCTTCGATTTCAACATCCCGTCGCCCACCCCGTGAATGAAATTCACTTTTGTTATATGCTCACGGATAGCACTCTCCAGGCATCTTACAAAATAATTGAGCTGATAATTAAGCATTTCTACGCTGCTCATTTTCGAATATTCATCCACCAGTTCGCCGATGTGTAAATCCACTACAGCATCCCTCGGACTTGTTTTATGCTTGTTGATAACTTCTTCGGCTTGCTTAGGCTTGGCATTATTTAGGATGATTTCTTCATCAAATTTCTCCCCAAGTTCCGATTCGGCAACACTTGGCTGTATTGCTACCTCATTAATTGTTAATAAGTATGCTTTCTCGCTGAGGAAGCTGGAATCCTGGTAAACATTTTCGCGGTACAATTTGGCCGGTTTAAAGCTAAATACTGAATTTACCGGAGCCAACACTTTGGACGAAAGTTCTTTGTGATATAGCAATTGCATTACCCCATAAGTCCATCTTTCAATTTCCTCCCTTTCAATAGAAGCCAGCAAAATTTTGGTGTTTGGTTTCACGGCATCATAATCGGCACCATCCCAGGCTCCGTTTTCCTTTCTCAAAAACATACTGAACAAAATATCATATCCGGTAAAATTGATAAGATAGATATCAAGCAAACCAGTTAACAACCATTTTTGGTCCTGTGGAACAAAGGCCAGGTAAATCCCGGGTTTATCATTTGCTTTTGCCCTGAATATTTCAAGCGGGCTGCTACGGTCATCAAATACAATCTCCTCTTCCACATTTTCTATTTGCTGGTTTTGGGTGTCACCCGGATATGTGCCACCAGACGAACTGTCCATAAACAAATGCCCCGAATTTTGCATCATGTCCTGTTCCTTTACCAACTCACCAGTCATCGTTGGGATTTCAAAACCATCTTCAATCTTCACATACACCAGGTTGCTGCTTACAATTTTACTCACTACGCCACCACCGTGTTCATTCAGGAATTTTACCCTGTCGCCTAATTTAAATTTCATGTGTTTATTTTTTTTTGCAAAAGTAGGGTAAATGGAGATTCTATTTTACAATAGATTTTTTAACAATTTAGACACCATTCTAAATCATTTTACATCTAAAATATTTAGTTTTGTAGTATCTAAAAAATGATTGACATCATGTTGCATATTTCAGCTTACCAACGACATTTTTATGCCCTGTTAATTGCGATCCTAATTCTATCTAGCGCTAAAGCACAGGATACTTCAACGATTCATGGAACTATTATTTCACAAGAAACCGGTAAAGCAGTTAGCCAGGCCGAAGTAATCCTGAACCCTGGCATTATCGGCACAGTGACTGATGATAAGGGAAATTTTGAATTTAATGGTCTTGACGCCGGGGATTATGAAATAGAAGTTATTCATCTTGGTTGCAAAAGTTACCATGAGAAAATCAAGCTTGGGCAGGGTGAACGGAAATTCATCAAGGTTGCTCTTGAAAAAGATATTCAAAACATTTCAGGGATTGAAATCATTG
>Ga0208900_1001226_pt1 | contig 14102 bp, 18 predicted proteins | sample AntAceMetag02UKK_FD_184763 | JGI IMG/M metagenome (GOLD analysis project Ga0208900, IMG submission 184763) | Saline lake microbial communities from Ace Lake, Antarctica - Antarctic Ace Lake Metagenome 02UKK (SPAdes) (version 2) | ecosystem: Environmental > Aquatic > Non-marine Saline and... | reverse complement strand
TTTAACACATAACTCAAGGAATTTAAACTCCAAAATTCAATAAACCTAAAATCCAAATCCTGCGTTTAAAATAAGGAACTAAAATTATCTTTCGACAGCCTAGCTCCTGCCCAAGCAGAAGAGTCTTTTTTTAAGATGTACTTCATGATTCCCAACAGCCAGCCGCCCCGGATGGTATGGGGGACACTGGCAGCTCAGCAGATGACAAAGCTTGGCATTGATGTGGTATCAAGCTACGTGCCCTGGAGCATCATTACCCCGCGTCGGAATAAGGGGGACGGAGCAACTCACGCGGACGGTGGATGGGATGCCTATCTGGAGCGTTACTATTATAATACTATCCTGCCCACGCCGAATACGCTGTTCCACAGCTCTCTGATTCCGCCCAATGGTCAGAATTTCTACTATGTAAACGACCCGATCATTGATAAAGCCCTGGAAGATTATTCCGGCGCAATCAATGAGGCGGACCATATGGATGCTATTAAACGGTTTGAAAAACGCTGGTATGACACAGAACCCCTGATTATTCTCTTTTATCCTGAAGACGTGATCGCCATTAATCCCAAACTTAAGGGCTTTGATTCCACCACCTTTAACCCGGTTTTCTATCTCAGGCGATCACGTCCGGTGTGTTTGGTTCCTCCGATGCCATCAAAGTAACGGGCCAGCATGAGATTACCGTCGATTTGCCCAAGTACACGATTCTTTTCCGGGATTTTGTCATGGGTGCCATGAAAATCATACCTGAACATGCTTACAAAGATATCAAACCCGAAAGCATGCGAGGCCATGTTATCAGTACCTGGCTCGGAGAGTTCAAGGTTACGACCTCTGACGGCAAGGAATACACGTCTAAGGGCGGGATAGGTACAGGTCCATGGGTTGCCAAGGGATTTGACCCTTCTAAAAAAGCGTATAAAATGGAGAAAAACCCCAATTATTGGAAAAAAACATCCGGTAACGTGAATACATATTATGTGGTTAATATTTCAGGTTCCGATGCGGTCCTGAGTGCCTTGAAAGCTGGTGAAATTGATGCCCATGACCCCATGTACGGTGTTGAAAGCCTTGTCAAGACCATTGATCCCAGCTGGGGAAAAGTGTTGAAGTTTGACTCTTACAAATGGCAGCACATCTGTTTTAACCTTCAGCACCCCGTCTTTGGGACCGGTGTTGAAACACCCTTGGGTAAACAGGATCCTTCACGGGCTGCTGAAGCGGCCGCTTATGTCCGTAAGGCGATCAGCCTGATGATGCCCCGTGAGCAGATTGTCAAGGAAATCGCCAATGGCTACGGCCAGGTGGGTACCGCACCGATTCCGTTTTCTGCAGCTGAATATGACCATGATATCTTAAAACCGATTCCTTATGATTTTGAACTGGCCAAACAATACATGGAAAAGGCGGGTTACAAATATAAAAAATAAGTCTGTTATTCTTCATGTAGAATAAATCTTTCCCACCACTCTTGTCCCTGGCAGGAAAGGAGTGATGGGTAAATATTCGGCCAGTGCCCCATATTCGCCTATTTTGGCCTGCTCACATAGCATTAGTATGCTACGCAGTCCCAAATAGGCGAATATGGGGCACTGGCCAAACATTTACATTACCAACCCGAAACCCGAATATTTACTATTGAGGAGTAAACAAGTCATTATGGGGATACTACGTTTTATCGTCAGACGGTTGATATTCATGGTTTTTCTGGTGATTGGCGTGACGATCATCATTTTTACCATGGTCAACGCCATTGGTGATCCAGTAGAACTGCTTATGGCTGAAAGACCAGGGGTTACAGCCGAGATTATAGAAAGTGTCAAAAGTTATTATCATCTCGATGAAAGCCTGAGCAAGCAATATATAACATGGCTGGGAAATGTTGTGCGCCTGGATTTCGGCACCAGTATTGTATACAACCAGCCCGTAAACAGTATGCTGGTGTCCTGGGGCTGGGAAACCATCAAACTTCAGGTTCCTGCCATTGTTCTTTCTTTTTTCCTGTCTATTGTGATTGCCGTCACGGCAGCCACTCGCCAGTATTCCAAGACTGATTTCAGTGTCATGTTCTCGGCATTGCTGGGGCGTTCAATGCCTGGATTCTTTCTGGGGATTGTACTGATTCTTATTTTTTCATATTGGCTTGGAATTTTTCCAAGCTATGGTGCCCACTCAACCCGGACCATGTTCATGAACAGCGCATGGCTGGACAGCCTTTGGCATATGGTGCTTCCCATGATGATGCTGGCCTTTTTCAACACGGCGACTCTAACACTGCTGATCCGGTCGAGTCTGGTGGATGTCCTGCGTCAGGATTATATTATGGCGGCTCGGGCAAGCGGACTTCCGAATAACCGGGTGATTTACGGACATGCGCTTAAAAATGCCATTATCCCGGCCTTAACATATCTGGCCATACTTTTTGGACTCATGCTGGGAACAGCACCCGTAACGGAGACGGTCTTTACCTGGCCGGGGCTGGGATTTTTGTATCTCACGGCGATACAGCAGCTGGATTATCCGGTGATTATGGGGATAACCTTTATCATAACCCTTATGCTGGTGATGGCGAACCTGCTCACTGATATTGCTTACGCCGTCATTGACCCTCGAATCAGGTTGGAATAAAATTATGAAAAATGATGATAATTCTCCTTGCAACGATATGAGTAAGGAACAGCAAAAGCCAGGTTCTGTTAAGTTTGGGATGTGGTTACTTGGCTGGCAGCGGTTCAAACGGAATAAAACCGGTATGCTGGGTATGATACTGGTCTGTTTTGTTCTTTTTTTCGCTGTGTGCGGCCCTTTTATTGCGCCGTATGAACCCAATGATCAATCTGCCATGATGGAATTTCGCTCAAAATCCCCCCCCTGTTTGAAGAACCTTTTGGGGACTGACCGGATGGGATACGATGTGGCTACCCGTGTCATATTCGGAGCTCCCACCGCACTGGCCGTTGGCGTCGGGTCCATGCTGCTGGCTTCAGTGATCGGTATTATCCTGGGCGGATTAAGCGGATATATCGGTGGTATGGCCGATGAGTTTCTGATGCGTTTTACCGAGTTTTTCCTGGTGATACCGGTTTTCATCGTGATTCTGGTAATGGTGCGAATCTTCGGGATTGTCGTAATCGGCAGTGTGTTTGAGAAAATTCCCTATTTGAATCTTTCCACCATCATCATATGAAGCAACAGAGAAAACCGTGACCATTATTCTGGACGGTTCCCCACACAAGGTTCCGGCAGACATCAGTGTTGCCGCAGCCGTGCTGAGCACGGGTAAAACCCATATGTGGATATCTCCGGTCACCGGTGATCCCAGGGCTCCCTTCTGCATGATGGGGGTCTGTTATGAGTGCCTCATGGAAATAGACGGCCAAAAAGACCGGCAATCCTGCCAGACCATCGTTCAAGAGGGGATGAAGATAAATCGACAATTAAGGGTTAATGGAGACGGGAAATGAAAAAGCATGTGGATGCCATTGTCATTGGTGCCGGACCGGCTGGACTGTCTTGTGCCGCATCCCTGGTCAATTTTGGTCTTGAGGTGATGCTCCTGGACGAGCAGCCCAATCCCGGTGGGCAAATTTATAAAAATATAGAAAATATATCTGAAAAATGTTCAAACATCCTTGGAGAGGACTATACCCACGGCGCGGGCTTGGTCAGACGATTCAGGAAAAAGGATATTGCCTATATTCCCTCGGCAGCCGTGTGGCAGGTCAACACGGACGGGTATGTGTATTATTCCACAGGCGGAACCTCCCACGAGGTGTTGGCAAAGTATGTGGTGGTGAGTACCGGGGCCATGGAACGGCCAGTCCCTTTTCCCGGATGGACCCTGCCCGGGGTCATGGGTGCCGGTGGGGCAAATAATCTGATTAAAGATGCCGGGCTGGTCCCTGACGGCAGGGTTGTCCTTGCCGGAAGCGGCCCCCTGCTTTTGCTCGAAGCCGTTCACCTCATTGAAATGGGTGTGGATATCCGGGGGATTTTAGAAACCACCCCTGGCATGCCAAGCCTGTCATCCCTGTATCACCTGCCCTTTGCCTTGAGACGGATGGATCTTCTTAAAAAAGGAATTTCCATGCTCCTGAAAATAAAAAAAGCAGGGATTGCCCATTATAAGGGAGTTAAAAGACTGGAGGCCAGGGGGGAAAATAAAGTGGAATCCGTTCATGCCCTGGGCAAGAACACCGCCCTTGATATTAAAGCAGACCTGCTCCTGATCCATTTTGGTGTTATCCCCAACACAGCGGTTTTCCGTCAACTGGGCTGCCGCCATAAATGGGATGAGGTCCAACGGTACTGGTATCCTGAATGCGATAAATGGGGAAGGACAAGTCATGATAATGTCTTTGCGGCCGGTGATGGCAAATCTGTTCACGGTGCAGTCTCTGCTGCCCTGAAAGGAGAAATGACCGCCCTGGCCATTGCTGCTGAAATGAAGATGCTCCATGAAAAGGAGCGGGATTTAAAGGCCGGGCATATTGAAGAGCAGCTTACGCGGGAACTGGCCCCGCGTCCCTTCATTGATGCCATGTATGCACCTGTCCCGGGCCTTTACGACATCCCGGCTGATACCATCGTATGCCGGTGTGAGGGGATTACCATGGGCCAGATCTGCACTGCCATAGATGAAGGCTGTGTGGACCCTAATGAGATAAAAGCCCTGCTACGTCCGGGTATGGGGCCCTGCCAGGGAAAAATGTGCGGCACCAGCATCAGTGAAATTATTTCACTCAAGTCGGACCTGAATATTAAAACGGTTGGAAGTTTGAATATCCGTCCGCCTTTGAAAAACATTCCCCTGAATGAAATTGCCGATATAGAACTTTAAAATCCATAATAAAAAAGAAAAAATAAATGAAAGAAATTATTCGAAAACAGGTCACCGAGCGAATGAGCAGAATTGTTGTTCATGGCCAAACCGTTTATCTTTGCGGCCAAGTCGGGGAAGTAGACACCTCAATAAGAGATCAGGCCAAAGAAATGTTGTCCAGGGTGGATAAATTATTAAAAGAGGCCGGTACGAACCGAGAAAATATGCTTTCAGCCACAGTTTATTTATCTGACATGAAATATTTTAAAGAATTTAATGAGGTGTGGGACGCATGGGTGATCCCTGAAAGTCCGCCAGCCCGCGCATGTGTGGAGGCACGGCTGGCCCTTCCCGGACTACTCTGTGAGGTTTCCGTAGTGGCTGCGCTGGCCTAAGTCCTCGCAAGGCCTTTTGGAAATACCGATAGCCTGCTGTGTAAGGAATTCGGCTACCCACTTAAGGCGGGACAGCCTTTAAAATCAAGCATCTTCGCAGCCTGAAATTTAGGGGTTGAAAGCCAATTTATCCACATAAAAACCCTCGAAAACATCCCGGCTTAAGTGGGTAGCCGAAATGAGGATGGAAATGAGGGGGACAGGCCACGGTTTTAAAACACATGACACATTAAAAGACCGGGAAAAGAAATCACAAAAAGAGGAATTCTAAAAAAAATGGAAGGGGTGAAGACTAAGCGGCTTCTTCTTTATGCTCAATTTTGAACATTTCTTCGATATCGAGGTGTAAGTCCAGAGCTGGCCATTCAATCATGGTGCCCCTGGCAATTAATTTATAATTCAGATATTCCGTTTCTGATGCAGCCTTCAATACTGGATACCAATCAAGAGGAGTGGAAAGTATTCGTCCATCTTCCAGCTCAACATGAAGATGTGTATCGTCTATTCTGATATTGGTGCAATTTATCATTTTGTCCTCCTTGTAATCTCATTCCATTGCTGAATAAGATATTCTTGATTTTCCCTTATGATGTCAACGGCCTGTTTGATTTCATTCTTTTTGAGATAGGAACGGGTGATTTTGAGTGTTTCAATCTCAATCTTGGCGTAGTCGTTATCTCCTTTAAATACATGAACATGTTTTGGTTTATGGTCATTTACCGGGATGATAATTTTGAAGCCATATTTTTTTGACAACTCTTTTAATACAGGCATAATAACAAACATTGCACACAATTAGGGACGTGTCAATAATTCATAGATAAGAAGGTAGAAGCATTTATATCGAGGAATCTACTTGTGAACATGCTAAGTATAGATTAATTACTTGTTGCTGTTTGTGACTTTCGAAATATAACGGAAATTAAAAGAAATCGATAAAATTATGGACATTGCAGAAACAAAAAAAATTATTCAAGATGTGTTGACCCCTTTTCATTTTTCATCATTGGAAGATGCAGGGCTTACGCTTTTGCATCTTTCATGTCTCGCAAAATTGTCTGAATACAAGCTTGAGGATCAGCGTTTTAAAAAAAAATATGGAATTAGTTTTGACCTTTTTAAAAAACGAATAGATGAGAAAATTAATGAAGAATGTTTTGAAGAGGAAGATGACTTCATGGCATGGAAATACGCACATGATGCGTTAAAATACTGGGAAAAGAAAGCAAAAGAAATTGACAAATGCTTTTAAATATAAGGAAGAAGATGGACGTAAAATTAATACTGGCCCCGTTACAGGGCTATACCGATGCAGTTTTCAGAGAAATTTATACCAATCATTTCTCAGGCCTGGACGAAGCCTTGGCCCCCTTTGTTTCCACCATGGGGGAGCAGCGCCTTAAGCCCGCCCGAATTAAAGATCTTTTACCTGAAAACAACCCCAACTTGCCTGTGGTTCCCCAGATCCTGGGAAATGTGGGAGCAGATTTTATCTTCATGGCCCGGCATCTTACCCAATACGGGTACGACACCATGAACTGGAACATGGGCTGTCCCCATTCAAAGATTGCTAAAAAAAAACGGGGATCTGGCATGTTGCCCTGGCCGGATATGGTGGATGCCCTTCTGGATGAGGTGTTTTCTGCTGGGGTGTGTAAGCTGTCGGTGAAGGTGAGACTGGGTAGAAAGGATAAAGAGGAAATCTTTAAGCTCCTGCCAGTGTTTGAAAAATATCCCCTGGAAGAGATCATTGTGCACCCCAGAACCGGGATACAGATGTACGAGGGGGATGCCGATATTGATGCTTTTGAACGGGTGACCCATCACACCGGGCACGCCCTTGTGTATAATGGCGATATCACCTCCCGGGATAAATTTCAGATGATTCAAGAGCGATTCCCCCAGATACAGAAATTCATGATCGGCCGGGGAGTATTGGCGGACCCTTTTTTGCCAGCCAGAATCAAAGGCCTTTCCTGGGATCACGCCCGGGAACTTGAAATCATCAAGGCCTTCCACGATGAGCTGTTTTACACCTATTCGGAAAAATTTTTTGGTCCTGTCCATGTAACGGGTCGCATGAAGGGGTTCTGGGCCTATATCGGCCCCTCATTTAAAGACAGTCGAAAGCCGTTAAAAAAACTTTTGAAGGCCCGGGACAGAGAGGCATACAAACAGGCGGCAGATGCCTATTTTGACTCTTATCCCCTGTATTGCCCCCTTCCTGGAGTAAATTGCAGCCATGGAACTTAATGAGCCTGTTGATTAAGTCGCGATTTCCATTTTTCAGGCATCATCCACATCTATATGGCGTGCGTTTGCTAATTTAATCACCATATTTTGTGCCAACGAAATCTAACCAGACTGAAATCGCCTTTAAATCAACAGACTCATAGATCACCGCAATTTTATCATCGTACACGGCTGCGGCTCGGCTGATGAAATGGACTGGTGTCAGGACATCAAAATAGGCAATATTCTCGGACATATGGATTTTCCTTATTCATGGGGTGAAAAAATGAGAGGCGAATTAAAAATTTACCTGGGTGACCCATCTTATGATCAAACCCAGAATTTCAATGCGTTAGGGAGTTCATAACAAATAATCTACCCGTCTTAACTTAAAATATGCAGTAAATACTGATCATTAAGTTTGAAAGTGGGTAGTTTTATTCTTATGAAGTCCCTTATGAGAAATTATGACTTGTGAGGTAAGAGATCTTTCTGTGTATTTTTCAGGGGGGGAACCGCTGGCCGGGAAAATCCCAGCCAGCGGTGTTAATTATTTTTTAATCAATGCTCATGGACATAAAAGGGCCATTTGTGAAAGAACCATTCGTTCCACAGTAGGGGTATAATCCACCAGAAGTTCCATACCAGGGATTCACCATGGGTGAACTTGTGAGCCCAGTGGGGATTGCCAAGGCCCCAATCGCCCCAGCCAACATAGTAGAAAACCACGTAGTTAATGGCGCACAGTACCAGAACACCAAAGGTTCTGAACCAGAATGCACCCCAGGAGTCTTTGTCTTCCATGGGAACCATATCGTCAAAATAGTGGTGCCAGATGAGAAAAGGAATAAGGGTAAACCCTGCGATTTCTGCGGAGTGATACCAGAGAAAGCGTAAAAATTCTGCATTTTCAGGTTTTGCTTCCTGCAGGTGATGGATGACATCATGGGGCAGCCACAGGGGTGCGATGGCAACACAGATCAGCGCGAGGATGTAGGCCAGAACTACATTGATTATAAAAGAGACAAGTCCTTTCCATGGTTGGGGAAGAGGAATAAGACTCCAGGGTTTCATGCGCCATACATTAGCGGTCATGAAAAGGATGATGATCATCCATTCCCACCAGCCAAACACCCAGTGAAGATGGGTAAAGTTTGCAATGCCCCCCCACCAGGGGGTGTTGAAGCCAAAGGAGGCTCCCAACGCTTTGCCATATACCAGTCCCCAAAAGGGAACAATGAGAGTGACGTAGAAAAGAAGAGTCCAGAAAGAGCACCAGGTAATTTCCAGCAGGCCTGCCTGGGGCTGGGAAAGATTACTGGGCTGGACAGGCCATTTGCCAAACAAAATGGTGACAAATGGATAGCTGTAAAAGCCGATCAATACGAAACAGACCACCGCGCTTTCGGCAAAATGTTTCGCCTGCATGGTGGCCAGATCTAATTTTCCGGCCTGACCGGCGGCGGCCAGTGTTTCCAGATTGTCCTGGCTTAAAAAGTTGAAGCCCAGTCCAAAAACCTTATAAAAGACGATGTGAATCATGAACCACACCAAGGCCAGGTTAACGATGGTCTCAACAATTCCCCGGACGGGTTGGGGTAACTTTGCAAAGGGCCAGTCACCCAGAAACATGTGTTGATAAAGTCCCACCAGGATCATCATGGCAAGGTACATGACAAAGGGATAGGGAAACGCCTTAATCGGTCCCCTGGGATCACTGAGTAGGTACCATAAACCCCAAGCAATTAAGGTAAAACAGATAAACGAAATAATTCCGGTCAACGGTTGTCCCCACCGGGCCGTCAATTCCCCCGGGGCTACCGCTTTTTTTGCTTCTGTTTTTATTGAACTTCCGGATTGAATAACACCTGCTTCTGCCATACTTTTCTTCCTCCGTTGAATGTTAATTGGAGTCTCCACTCTTACGAACCAGTAGAGCGCTCCCTTTCATCGACGAAAACCACAAACTAAAATTACATTTCTCCTGTTCTGAAAAATTCATAAACAATTTGAATCGCTTTATCTCTTTCTCCTCGTGAGCTTAAGTTCTTGAATTTAATAACACAAAATACACACCATGAAATTTTTAAACAACCCATACAGCATCAAGGGTAAGATCTGGTAACCCATGATATTGTTCAATATTTAACGAGCTTTTGTCTATTTTGTAGAAGATAGATACCTTTTTTTGAAAAACATCAAAAGCGATTTTATCCACGGGCTGAGCTTATATTTTAGTCTATATGTAATGCGTACTGAACAAAATTTTATGTAAAAATAATTTGGTAGAATTCTTTAATCAAATGACGATGCTAACAACGGAAACAAATATAGCATATTAAATTTGTTACTTGGTTGCGCTGGTTCGGGTCTAAAAATAAATCCCGACCAAACGCTGAACGAGCGCTCAATCTTATTATGGATTTTACTTTATCCGCTTGAAACGGCCTTGTCAATAAAATTTTAATGATTTTGAAAAATTGTGTAAAATATTATTTAAGATGCTGTAATTTATCTTAATTTTGTTATACTTCATTTGTTGATTCAGGGTTTTCAGTGCCCAGTGACCGGTCAAAAAACTGCCATGGACAGCCCCAAAGTGGTAATGTTGCAGTCAATTTTGAAAAATGAGAATGGCATAATGGGGTATTATTTAAGGCTATTTTTGCCAAAGAATATACCAGCCTGCTTATCTTTTGATCCGTTGAAAATTCTGCACATCCCGGTATATTCTTTTCCGGCAATAGCCTTATTACTTTTCACGGGAGAGATAATTATGAAAAAGGTCAGGATGAACCCGGGAGAATTGATCAAAATCCCCCATGATTTCCATGCCGGGCACAATGGCCCGGACCACCGGTATGTTCATATCCTTTCGGGTGAGATCAACATAGACAGGGGGCTTATTCTGGGACACGAGCAGTTTTTCCAGCAGGGCAAGGTCTGATTCTGGAGTGCCGGTGGTAAAATCGGGAAGATTTTCATACCCTACCAGGGTAAAATCTCCCTTGAACGGCTGTGAAGGGGGGCCTTCGGGAAAAGGATAGGGGGTCTCTGTCAGGGCGGAAACAATGGCTTTGCGGGCATTGAGGTGGGCTGCAGTGCCCTTGTGGATGACTCCGTCCATGTCCTTTACAAAGCATTTACAGCAGGGAATTCCCGAAGGGGGGGTGATATCCTGGAACAACACATCAATGCCAAGGGAGCGATGGGATTCCAAAAGAGCTGCCAGTCGTTCCTCTTGGGCCACCAGGCGAAAGCAGGTGGCAGGGTCAAAGGGAACTGTGCCTTCCTGGTGTCTTTCCACCACCTCAAGAAGGGCAGAGACCTTGGCCTGGGCAAGGGTGTTCCCCGAGGCAAGCCCTGTGGAACCCAGTCCGGAAAAGAGGTCGATTTCATCAAGATTTAAAAAGAGAAAAAGGGCCTGGACCGGTAACCATACTTTTTCCGGACCCTGCTTGCCGGGTTGCTCACCTTCTATCCAATAAAGGGGCTCATCCCGGTAAGTTACTTCCTGGGCCAGTTCCTGGGGATTGATGGCTTTTTCCCCCTGTTTGACCAGGGAGGACCAGGAGCCCTGGATCAGGGGATACGCCTTTTGGGTTCCCAAAACTCCTTTTTTTGACACAGAGGCAAAGGATGCGCATCGTTCCACAATCTCCATGGAGAGAGATACCCTGGCATCTTCCAGTGTGAGTCCTTTACCGTAGCTGGTCTGGGTGCCTGACAGGGTGAATTGATGACGCCCATTTTCCGTGGTGGTTTTAAAACGCCATTTTCTGAGTAGTGCAATGGGGCTCAGGCTTGATTGATGCCGCATCTCTTGTTCCAGGAAAACACCGGCAGATGCCAGCCTTTCCAAGGCGGTTTCAGTGGTTTCTTCGGTGCTGAAACCGCTGGAAGCTGTCTGGGCGCAAATATGGCGTTTATGGATATCGTTTATGACAAGTCCAGCCGTGACAATGGGCTGGCACTCCCCGGAACAGATGGGGGGCAGCCCCGATGCGTCAAGGCTCGGAAGGTCTTCATGGGAAATTATATTTTCCCGGAAAAGCCGAATCCACTGGGAGTGCAGTCGTCGGTTAGGTTCAAGGGCACATCTAAGGTGGACCAGCGGGGAATGTGTTCCCAGTTCCTTTACCTCCTGGTCGGAAAAATAATCCCTGATTTTTCCCCTACCCCGGGAGAGCAGCAGGTGTTCGCAGATCAGGCTTAATAAAATAGAATCATGCTTTATTTTTGCCTGCTGGATACGGGTTTCAAGTTCCTCCCGGGTGAAGTCTGCCAAAAGGTCCAAGGCAGACTTATGAAGAAAACTGTCCATGGGGGTGTGTTGCAATGCGGCCAACATCTCGTCCAGGTGTGAAAGATTTTCCGGCATAGCCTGGAAATAACCGGCTGCTGCTTCAGTTTTTGTCAATGTCAGTGTATAGGATAATGGCTGGGCCATGGGCGTTCCTTTATTATCATGGGGTAAAAATAAATTTAAATCGCTTTATACCACTATGTCGTGCTACAATTCAAATTCTATATTTTTATTTGAGATTTGTTTTTAGCGATGGATATGTTATCTTACGCTTTTACGCGATGCTCAAATGCTAAATGTGCTAAATAACTGTCATGGGCAAACCGGGTCAGAACATCGGTCCACCTATGGCAATTTTTTTTATAAGAAAATGCAGCATTGGAGTGCCGACAGCAGAGCCCCCGGCAACTGGCCTGACCGGAACATTGGGAACCAAAGGGGGAGGATTTTTGCCCTTCCAGGCGTTAAAAAGCACAGACTCTGTTTGAGGACACACTTGCCCGCAGTTTCTGTGGTTTAGCCTGGAAGGGCAAAAATACCCCCCGACGTTCCCGTTCCGGTCAGGCCAGTTGCCTGGGGCGGCATTATACTACTGTTGTTTTGATAGACGAATATGTGATGAACCTGTAAAAAGTCGGTCTATGAATTTTTTGCCACATTATATATGGCTTCAATCCTTGTCCGACTACAATAAGTTGTAGTCAAAATTTGGAGTTCGGACTTTTTACTAGACCATCAATATGTATGTTTTATAAAGAAATTAAGAATCAGGAAATACCCCCATGGAAAATGATATAATATTGATATATATTGAGGATGAGCCAGTCTCCTTTGCCCGAATAGAAGAACTCAGACCTGATGTGAAAAAAGACTGGTTTGTCATTAAATTGCTGATTCTCAATATACCTCCAAAGCCAGTCAGCTGGATTTTGAAAGCTGACTATATTAATGGCGATCCCTTTTACATGAACGGCCAGATGATGCGGATGGAAAAAGTGATCTGTCCTCCGGATGATACCGAGTGGGAAGATGAACCCCCGGTGGAATCGCAAAGGAAAACAAAAGAACCTCAAAAGACGGACAATAAATCCACAGCCCCAGGTGGAGAGCTGATTTCTTTTGCCCAGCATCGGCGGTCAAAAAAATAGAACCACGCCCCTGAACACTCATTTTTGATATGGATATGTTTTTATGAAAATAGGTTCCCTACCCCTGGAGGGCCACACCATTCTTGCGCCTCTGGCCGGGGTGACCCATCTTCCCTTTCGTCGCATTGTAAAAGCGTGTGGCGTTTCCATGGTCTGCTCAGAGATGGTCAGCGCCAAGGGACTTTTATATAATTCTGCCAAGACCGAAACGCTTCTTTGCTCCGCTCGGGATGAAAAACCGTTTTCTGTTCAAATATTTGGTGCAGAGGCCCATGCCATGGCCTATGCAGCTGAAAGAATTGCCCACAGGGGAGATGTGGATATCATTGATATAAATTTTGGATGCAGTGTGCGCAAAGTTGTGAAAACCGGTGCAGGTGTGGCATTAATGAAGGATCTGGAAAATGCCCGGAATATCTTGCAATCTGTGCGAAAAGTGCTTACTATTCCCTTAACCATAAAAATTCGTTCCGGTTGGGATACTTCCGGACAACAGGCCATTGATCTTGCATCCATGGCTCAGGACTGTGGGGTGGACGCCATCACACTTCACCCCCGAACGGCTGTCCAGGGGTTTCGGGGGGGTGCAGATTGGGATCTGATTCGTCGCCTGAAACAACATCTCACCATTCCCGTCATTGGTAATGGGGATATCCTCACGGCCCATGACGGTGTCCGCATGATGGAAAAGACCGGTTGTGATGCGGTGATGGTGGGGCGTGCTGCCATGGGAAACCCATACATATTCAGTCAGATCGACGCATTGCTGGCCGGCGAAGAGATGATCTGTCCCACCCGGGCACAACAATTCAACCTCATGCGTGATCTGGTGGATGTCTGTGTGGATGGGTTTGGCGAAGTACCCGCCTGCAGGATGATGCGAAGCCGATTGGTGTGGTTTGTCAAAGGGTGGGATGGATGCAGCCATTTTAGAAGGGCCATCACCGGTATTCGTTCCCGCCGTGAGGCCCTGGATCTCATTGAGACCTATGAACAACAGCTTTGTGATTTTCCCCGAATTTCGAGTTGAAATTAGAATGGGCGGGGTGTGAGAAAAATCTTGACAGAACACTTTAAATTATAGATAAAAGAAGACTTGATTTTATTTGGCAATTTATTTTGTAAAATTTGTTACCACATTTCTTATGAATAAAAATTCTATGAATCTTGAATAGTTAATTAACATACAAAAAGCGGCG
>Ga0208900_1001224_pt1 | contig 14106 bp, 5 predicted proteins | sample AntAceMetag02UKK_FD_184763 | JGI IMG/M metagenome (GOLD analysis project Ga0208900, IMG submission 184763) | Saline lake microbial communities from Ace Lake, Antarctica - Antarctic Ace Lake Metagenome 02UKK (SPAdes) (version 2) | ecosystem: Environmental > Aquatic > Non-marine Saline and Alkaline... | reverse complement strand
AACCCAATAGGCGGTACAATGACACATGAAGAAATTTTGGCAAGGATACGAACATCAGCAGCCCAAAGAATACTTTTTTTGCCCCACGCAACAAGGCAAATGATGAGGCCGGACAGAATGATTTCAACCAGTGACGTACGTATGGTTATTGATAACGGAGAAATCATTGAAAATTACCCGAATGATGCCCGTGGGCATAGTTGCCTTGTCCTTGGATTCGGAGATCACCGGCGCTTCATCCATGTTGTTTGCGCTCCTAATGATGAATATTTAGCCATTATTTCGACATATCTGCCAATTCCCGAAAAATGGTCAACTGATTTCAAAAAGAGGATTACATAATGGAATGTCTACATTGCAAAGGAACGCTGAAGAAAGGGGAGGCTCCTATTCGAATTGATAGAGACGGATGGCACATCACCATCGACAGTGCTCCAGCATGGGTTTGTGATCAGTGCGGGGAATATCTTTTTGATGAGAATGAGGTTGCAGCCATTCAGGATTTGATTAAAACAGTTGAACATGGAAATGCCCTTGTAAAATGTTCCGCCTAAAAACCACACCTGTTAATTTCTGCCGCCCTCTTTGGAAGCAGGAAGGGTACAGGCCAACCCATACCCCCCAACTCAAGTCAATAACTTCTGAGCTAAAACTCAGAGGGTTTCCGGCCAATTTTTTATGATGGTAAATAACACCATAGATACCTATATGGAACATCTGAACCTGGAGAGGGGGCTTGCTTCCAACACTCTGGAATCCTATGGTGCGGACCTGTCCCGATTTGCTGTTTTCCTGGCAAAGAATACCATCATAAAGATCCAGGATATTGATACCACCGTACTCCTGGCCTGGATCGTGGATCTTAAAAAAACAGGATTATCCGCCCCGTCCCGGGCCCGGCACCTCATATCCGTGCGGGGTCTTTTCAAATTTCTCATCCGGGAAAACAGCATCACCGTCAATCCCACAGATAAATTGAATCTCCCAAAAACCGGCAGGCAACTCCCCCATATTCTGGGCTTTGACCAGATAAAAACACTGCTGGAACTGCCAGATATTGCAAAGCCCAGAGAGCTTCGCAATGCCGCCATGCTGGAGATTCTCTATGGTGCAGGGCTTAGGGTTTCAGAACTCATTAATATGAAGGTACAGGACATTAATTTTAATGCCTGCTTTGTCAAGGTGTTTGGGAAAGGCTCCCGGGAACGGGTGGTTCCCATTGGCTCCCATGCCAGGGAAAGATCCCTGGACTGGCTGGAACGGGGGCGGCCCCTACTTTTAAAAAACCTGACCAGCCGATATCTTTTTGTGGCAAGGGCAGGAAAACCCATGACCCGCCAAGGGTTCTGGAAAATCATTAAAAAATATGCCCGCCTTGCAGAGATTCCCACCAATGTTTACCCCCATACCTTCCGCCATGCCTTTGCCACCCATCTGCTTGAAGGCGGAGCCGATCTTAGATCCGTGCAGACCATGCTGGGCCACTCGGATATCTCCACCACCCAAATCTATACCCACGTATCAAGTACCTACCTCACTGAAATGCACAAGAAATTCCATCCCCGGGGGTAGACAACAAAATTTGACCTTATCCCGTGACCACAGCCGACACAACTTGAAAACGTTCTCCCTTCCCATTCATTCTTTTTGTAAGCCACTCATACTATTGAACCGCATCATGCCAGTTTTCCCACACAACAGGATGGTTATCAATTGTGTTCGATCTTTACTTAATCATGGATTTGGAACTTGCTTCCGTTTTGATTTGATCTATTGATCTTTTATATTTCATCTCAAGAGTCCTAAGTTCTCATAACTCATTGGAATAATTAAGACCTATCAAATCAAGCTTTAACGTACAGGCTCTATAATTTCAAGGGGTTAGCAAATATCCGTACACAACATGCAGAGAACTTAGGACTGACGAGATTTCATATAAAAAACCTTAAATGATGAAAGCTAAATATTTAACTCACCAGCTTGTCTGTGTGCCCGGGTAAGTGGGGTGGAGAATTCACCTTACTAGCCGCTGAAGCGTTGCTTTTTTCTATGCCTACATAACGCAGTTATGAAGCTGAAAAAAGCAACGCTTCAGCGGTAGCATAAAATCAGATAATTATCCAGCCCGCTCCCGGATGTCGCATTCAACGCCTATATCACTGGCAGAAAAAGCTTGGCTGGTCTTTTTCAGCCAAGCTTTTTTTGTCCATGTGCATATTTTTGTTATGTGGTTGTTTGCGCTGAAAAACTCCTGTTTGTATAATTGCATTACACAGTTTATCAATTACTGGAACTGATACACTATTACCGATTAATTTCATCCATCTGCCTCTTGAATCTGGCAAAATAAAATTTTCAGGAAATCCTTGTATTAAACATGCTTCATTTTTTGTAATTTTACGGTATTGATTTTTTTTATAAATTTTTTCAAGAAATTTTCTTTTGTAAGAATCTTTGTCTTTTGGTTGTATATTTTCCAGTGCAATGTAATCATTTGTATCACTTGCAACTAAAGTAGGAAAGATATCTGATCTTGGTAAAAATATTCTATTTACTCCAAACAACCCCGTGCTAATTTTGGTATTTTTAAAATCATATCTAACTTCTACGCATTTAATAATTTCTTTATCTTTTAAGCTATCAATTACTTTTAGGATAGATATTTTTTTTAATTTAATTTCTCTACATGTTTTTAAGCCATCAACAACAAATTGATCATTGTGGAAAACATTAATACATGTTTTTTCATTTTCTGATAAGTCATTTTTATCGTATTTATTTACAACAAATAAATACTCCTCTTCTTTAAGAATCTTTAGTTTTATTAGTTCATTTAATTCTTTATGAGTAATTGTGGGATCAAGTGCCTGGAAATGTTTAAGTGAAAGAGGATTTCCATCTAATTTACCATATGTACTTTTTCTTCTATTTTTTAAGAGAGTATAACAAATAGATTTTTGTCTTTCAGTTGTATCAATAATATCCCAGGTATGAATGGTTGTATGACCGTTACGAAGGTCATTAAAAAGAAAGTAATCATTAAATCCATTTTTACTTGACAAGCTCATTGTTTTAATTGGGATAATATCGCCAAATAAATCTTTCTGTATTATTTCTTCTGGAACCTCAGAATCAGATGTATCAAAACTTAAAATATCAGCCAATTTTGTTTTATTTGTTACAATAGGTGGAAGTTTAAATCTATTAAAATATTCTTTATTATTAAACCCTATTATATAAATACGGACTCTACTTTGAGGTGCCCCATAATCATGAGAATTTATAACAAAGTAATCAGCATAGTAACCAGCATCATTGATCCTATTTAGAATATAAGATAATGCCTCTTTGTTTCTTGGATCCACTAATCCTTTTACATTCTCAAAAATAAATGCTTTAGGTTTTGATTTTTGCAAAAGATAAATTGTATCATTCCAAAGTTGACCTCTATCATCATCAAAACCTAAATTTTTTCCTGCAATAGACCAGCTCTGACAAGGAACACCTGCTGTTAACAAATCATGTTTTGGCAATGTGTCTGTTTTAGTAATATCACCAAAATTACTTGATGTATTTTCATTAAAATTTTCACAATAGGTTTCTATTGCGTCATTATTTATCTCACTATAGCCTAAACAATGCCCTCCATTCCTTTCAAGAGCAATTTTAAATCCACCTATACCCGAAAAAAGATCGACAAAAGAAAATAGCTCTTTCATTATTTAAGAACTCCTTCGTTAGAGTTTTCTGGTGGTTCAATTCCTAAAAATTCTCTATAGATTTGTTCTTTATAATCTTTTCCTAATGCATTTACTTCGGTAATAAATTTATTGTAGGTATTCTCTCCACCAATCAGTTCCCAAAACTCATCACCAATTAATACTGATGAATCATTTTTCATATCAAACCATCTTAAAGGAAAACTCCATGCATAATTTTCTTTTTTACCATATGGATTGTATGGCAATGCATAATAAGCGTAATCTATTTTTTGGGGCTGCATAGCAAGCAACTTAAATATTTTTTCTTTGCTTACTTTTGTTTGGTCACTATTTGGCAAAGGTCCTTTTAATTCAAAAGCATAATTCTTTCCTGTTCTATTGCTTTCAATATAAATATCACATACAACAGAAGTTGATATTAACTCTCCTCTACCTTCTTTGATGTACTTTATTTCCTTTTTCCAGTCAGGTTTAACCCGTTCTTTCCCTTTTGCCTTGTGTTCTAATTTATTTAATACTTCTTGAATTCGCCTTAAGCTTTCATCACCAACTGTACCGGTTACAGTATGCCCCATAATACAGTTACCATGAGCTTCAATTGCTACAACTTTAGCTAATTTCTCCCAAACGCCACCAAAAGGCGTAACAAATCTACGTTCAAAGTGGGAACCTTTAAAAATTTCATCTGGAACTAATGCCGCATATAGTGGTTTAGCGGAATGATGCTTTTCTTTGATAAATGGATCTTGCACTAAAACCTTATTCATTACTCGATCCATAAGTTCAGATACGACTTCTTTAATTGCTTTAGATATGCGATCTTCTTTATTTTCTATCATATTATCCTTAGCTTCAAGTTAAAAAAATCGGCATCCTTTATATGGCCCCAAAAGTATTTTACAGTCTTTTGGGAAAAAGCCCCTACAAATGGGTAATGATCAAAAAAAGTGTAAAGCACTTTTGAAGGATGCCAAAAAATCACATTATAAGTACCCGAGTATATATTTCTCAAAACAAAATCCATAAATATCAACGGCATATCTCTGTGGAATACCGAAAAACATATCCATGGGTACTTAACATAAACGCATGATTAGCTATTACACATAACAAGTTGTTGGAAGGACTCGCTGCGCTCGCCTTCCAACCAAAAGTTGCAACAGACATGCTTCGCATGCTGATGGACTTTTGGATCTCCAGACCCAGATACCATTCAGAATTTATTATCTAACCACATATTATGCTTATTCTCCAGATCCAAATATCTACTTTAATATTAAGAACGGCATATCAGGATTTGCCAATCATGTAAAATAATACCGAAAATCAACTTTATATTTTATAAAAACTCATTCAAGGCATTCAGTTATATGAAATTTATTTGGATTACAATCATAAGCACCGCCTTTGCCCAGGAGACCAATTTGAGAAGGTGAATGCCTTTGCGTGGGCCGGGTGATATGGATGTAGCGGAGATTTGAAAGGAAAATGAGTGATTCACAGTGCTATGGCCCCACAAATAATTGATTAACAACGCCAATCATGCTATTTAACGATCTTTTAAATACTGCAATGGGCCGACGACATGCTATGTACCCGGGTTTGCCACAACAAAGATAGAAAATGTACTCTGGTTCAACACCTTCGCCAAATTTAAAATTGGTTTGATTTTTTACCATTTGATTACCATATATTGTGCAGTAATGTTCTTTAACTTGCTATATATTCCATCGGTTCGACCATTTTTTTATAACAAATTGAATTTATTGATATAAAAAAATAACAAATAAAAAACCTAAATAAAATTATATTTAGATTACAGTATGTTATGCTGGCTATCGAACCGAGGGTATATTGATTGGCTTTAGGCCAAAATGAAATTGGCGAAAATATTATGGTGTACCAGCATTTTCATGTAAAAGTGCAAGCCCGAAAGTTAAGGTAATAAGAGAAACAAAGAGATACTCCCTATTCGCTTATTTTGTTTATGTAATCATTAAATTTAATACCACAATATGTTGTGGTTAGTTGATTTAAAAACATGATTTAAAATCAAAAAAGACCAAAGCATAATTTTGAAATGTACAAATTTGTTAAATTCTATTTGATAACAATGCCTGATCTTCAAAATTAATGATTTAAACCTTAAAATGAGCGAATGGGGAGATACTTATGAAATATAAAATTCCTTGCGTCCAGGGATGGTGGACACCAAAAAATCAAGCGCCAGTTAAAGGTAACCACGGCATAAGACAGATCCTTATGAGCCTTGAGGACCCCATCTACATCGTTGACATCCATGGTACCCCCGGCGGTGCCCGGGGCGGCCGTGCCGTTCTGGAAAATATTACCAGGACGAATGAAAACGACCATGCCAATGGGTTTCCCATAAAGGCGTCGGCCCCGGCTCTTTCCATGGAACAATTGGGAGACCCTGCCTTTAAACAGCGCCATGGCCTTCAATATCCTTACATCGCCGGTGCCATGGCCAACGGTATCACCTCTGTTGAGATGGTGGAAGCCATGGCCCACAACGGAATGATGGGATTTTTGGGTGCAGGAGGGCTCTCCATCCCCCAAGTGGAAGCGGCGGTGCAGCAGTTAAACCACTCCCTGGGGGACCTTCCCTTTGGCTGTAATCTCATCCACTCCCATGGAGACCCAGAGATGGAGATGGCCACGGTGAATCTTTACTTAAGGTACGGAGTTCGTTGCATCAGTGCAGCGGCCTTCATGCGTATCACCCTGCCCCTGGTCTATTATCGGGTCAAGGGTATTTACCGGGAGGATTCAGGCCACATCAACACCCCCAATCGGGTCATTGCCAAGGTATCTCGCATTGAAGTCGCCCGACAGTTTTTTTCTCCCCCCCCGGAAAAAATGGTTCAGGCACTTTTGGATCAGGGGCTTATCACAGCAGATGAGGCCGCTTTATCCCAACATATTCCCATGGCCCAAGATCTCACGGCAGAAGCCGACTCCGGTGGACACACGGACAATCGTCCGGCTATCTCTCTCTTTCCCACCATGATTTCATTAAGGGATGAGTTTAACCGGCGCTTTCAATACCAGGCCCCCCTGTGCGTGGGATTTGCAGGCGGTATTTCCACACCCGAATCCGCCGCAGCGGCATTCCAGATGGGAGCAGCTTATATCCTAACCGGCTCCATCAATCAATCCTGCACAGAATCAGGCACATCCTCTGAAGTAAAGGCATTACTGGCCCAGGCCCAACAGGCAGACGTTGCCATGGCACCGGCGGCGGACATGTTTGAAATAGGTGCCCGGGTCCAGGTGTTGAAACGGGGAACCATGTTTTCTGTGAGGGCGGAAAAACTTTACAACATTTACAAAACCTATCCCTCTTTTGATGCGGTACCCCCAGCCCTGCAACAAGAGGTGGAGGAAAAAATGCTCAGAAAAAGCTTTGATGCCACCTGGCAAACCACCCGGGAATTTTTTATCCAGCGCAATATCCAGGAGGTGCATCGGGCAGAAAAAGATCCCCGGCACAAAATGGCCCTGGTGTTTCGCTCCTATCTGGGGCAATCTTCCCGCTGGTCCATCACAGGAGATAAAGATCGAAAGATGGACTACCAGATCTGGTGTGGTCCTGCCATGGGCGCTTTTAATCAATGGGTCAAGGGCAGCTTTCTGGAAAACTATGAAAATCGTCACGTGGTGGACATCGCCTTGAATCTGCTTTTTGGAGCCTGTGTTTGCACCCGGGTGGCATTGCTTAAAACCCAGTGCAATGATATTCCGATGGAAGCCTCCCGCTTCATCCCCATGGACAGAGCCAGCTTACTTTCCATCAACACAATGTAAAAATTTTGTGAAATTTAATGGTGTTGTTGCAAAAAACACATATTTTTTTATATAGTTCCTGAAGCCATCTTTACATGCTTCGTTGTGGGCAGGTTGGGGGCAGAATACGGTCTGCCCGTGGCAGTTTATTAGAAAATACAACTCCCGGGCAACCTCAGCAGAGCCCTCCCCCGATGGGTAATAGGAACCGGCCAATTGTGCCGTCTACGGTTCCGGCCGGGCCCATTACCCATCGGGGGAGGGCGGCATAATGCCATTTGGCTCCGCGTCTACGACCCAATATTCGTTGTGTCCATAAGGACATGGGCGTTTATAAGAAAGTCCCGGCAAATCTGATGGATTTTCATGCTTCGTTGTGGGCAGGTCGGGATCAGAATACGGTCTGCCCGTGGCAGTTTATAAGAAAATCTCACCAACATGCTAGAATTAAAAGACTTTCATTTTTCGTTGTGGCAGTGGTGACTGCCATGTATGTTTATATGAAAATGAAGTGTCCAAGTAGCCTCAGCAGAGCCCCCGGGGAGGGGTAATGGAACAGACCAATTGGGCTGTCTAACAGTTCCGGGTCGCTTCCATTACCCCTCCCCGGGGGCGGCATACAGCCATTTTCAATATTCGTTGTGGCTGGTAGTTACAGCCATGTGGGTTATAAAAAAATAAAAAATATTCATATATAGTGTCAAGGGGAGGAATTTTGCAAAAGAACAATTCGGTGGCCATCATCGGTATGGGCTGTATTTTCCCCGGAGCGGGCGGGCTGAAACAATACTGGCGGCTTCTATTCAACGGAGAGGACGCCATCACCGGAATTCCAGAAGAAACCCATTGGAAGCTTGAAGACTATTTCAATGAAGACCCCTCCTTCCCAGACCACACCTACTGCCACCGAGGCGGATTTATCCCCAGGGTCTCCTTTGACCCGGCACGCTATGGCATGCCCCCGAACAATCTTGAAGCCACGGACACCTCCCAGCTATTGGGACTCATGGTGGCAGAAATGGCCCTACAGGATGCGGGCCTTGGCATGGACGTCGATTTTGACCGCCACCGCGTCAATGTGATTCTGGGGGTCACCGGCACCCAGGAACTGGTGATTCCATTGGCCGCCCGTTTGAGTCACCCCATCTGGAAAAAAGCATTAAAAGATTCCGGGGTTCCCCCGGAAAAAGCCCAGGAAATCCTGGAACGAATCTCCGGGGGTCATGCCCAATGGCAGGAAAATTCCTTTCCCGGCCTGCTTGGCAATGTGGTGGCTGGCCGCATTGCCAACCGTCTGGATCTGGGGGGCACCAACACCGTGGTGGACGCCGCCTGTGCCAGCTCCATGGGGGCCATCCACACCGCCTGCATGGAACTCCAAACCGGCAAATGCGACATTTCCCTCACCGGGGGGGTGGACACCCTCAATGATATTTTCATGCACATGTGCTTTTCCAAAACCGGGGTACTCTCCCACACCAGCGATGCCAGGCCCTTTTCCAAGGATGCCGATGGCGCAGTTCTGGGCGAGGGAGTTGGGATGCTGGTTTTAAAACGGCTGGAAGATGCAAAGCGGGACAAAGACCGCATCTATGCCGTGTTAAAATCCATGGGTACCTCCAGTGACGGTAAAACCGGCGGCATTTATGCCCCCCATGCCCCGGGACAATTACGGGCACTTGATGCGGCCTACAAAGAGGCGGGCATCTCCCCTGACACCATGGAACTCATTGAAGCCCACGGCACAGGTACCCGGGTGGGGGATAAAATTGAACTGACGGCCCTGAAACAACTCATGGCCACCACGGACACCCTTCCCCATTGTGCTCTGGGGAGTGTTAAATCCATGATTGGCCACACCAAGGCAGCCGCCGGAGTGGCAGGTATCATCAAGGCCGTGTTGAGTCTTCACCACAAGGTGATCCCCCCCACCCTCAAGGCCGGAGAACCTGATCCGGATCTGGCTCTCAATGCCTCGGGCTTTTATCTTAATGACCAATCCAAACCCTGGATACCCCGGAACGGCCATCCCAGACGATCCGGCGTCAGTGCCTTTGGATTTGGTGGCAGTAATTTCCATGCCGTTCTGGAGGAATACACCCCCCAAAAAGACCATATTTCATGGGACGGGTCTATTCAGTTGGCCCCCTTTTCCGGAAATGATGTGGCTGCCCTTCAGGCTGGCATGTCAACGTTCCTGGGAACCCTGGCTGATTATGATAAATGGGACACCGGAGAACGGGCACAATCCATGGCATGGGAAACCGCCCATGTGCGGGAAAACTTTAACTGCCAGGCTCCTTTACGCCTTGTGTTGATTTTAAAAGAAACCCATTATCCCCGGGAACAGATCAACCAGGCCATGGGATTGTTAAAAGAAAATCACACAGCTGACTGGGAAAAAAATGATATTTTCTTTGGGTGCCACCCATGGCAGGGTAAAAAATTGGGATTTCTCTTCCCTGGCCAGGGAAGCCAATACGTTGGCATGGGGCGGGATCTTTGTGCGTTATTTCCCGAAGCCATGGAAGTTTTAAAGACCGCAGACAGCCTTTTTGCCCAGGACGGCAATGCACCCACACACCGTCTGTCTGATTTTATTTTTGCCCCCCCCGCCCACTTCCAGGATAGGAACACCTCGGAAGAAAGGCTCCGGAAGACAGACATTGCCCAGCCCGCCATCGGTGCGGTGAGTCTTGCCATGTTAAAGGTATTAGAACATTTTGGGGTCACACCTGATGCCTCCTGCGGTCACAGCTTTGGAGAATTATCGGCCCTTTGTGCCTCACAATGGCTGACCCCAGAAAATTTTCTCAATCTGGCCGTGGCCCGGGGAAAATATATGGCAGGAGAGTCCAAAAATAATCAAGATTGCGGCGGCATGCTGGCGGTGAAAGCGCCACTGGATCAAATCGAAACCCTTATTCTGGATGAAAAACTGGATCTGATTCTGGCTAACAGAAACAGCCATGATCAAGGGGTATTGTCAGGCAGTTCAACGGAAATTAAACGGGCATCAAAGGCATGCAAATCAAAAAAGATGCGATGTATCAAGCTTCCGGTGGCAGCGGCATTTCACAGCCACCTGGTGGAGCATGCGGCCCGACCCTTTAAAAAATATCTGGCCTCAGTTGATATCACCCCCACGGCGACTCCGGTATTCTCCAACACCACCGGGGATGTTTACCCCGAAAAATCTGACAAAGCCCGGGCTCTTTTAGGAGAACAACTATTAAACCCTGTCCATTTTGTGGAAAACATCGGGGCCATGGTGGAAAATGGCATCACCACCTTTGTTGAGGTGGGGCCCAAAACCGTTCTTTCAGGTCTCACCCGAGCCATACTCCAGGATCAACCCCATAAGAGCCTTGCCCTGGATGACTCCTGCGGAAAGAAACAAGGTCTTGGAGATCTTGCCCGAGTGCTTTGCTGCCTTGCCGCCACAGGCTATCCCGTTAAACTTGATAAGTGGGAAGAAAAGGGATTAAAACCAGAAAAAAAGATGATGAGAATTCCCATCACCGGTGCCAATGTACGCCCCCGTCCCTTCACCGATATTCCCCCGTCCCCCCCCATGGAAAGCGATTATACAGAAAACAACTCTCCGGAACTAATGGATCAAGGAACTCTGATAAAGAATCCTGTTTCCCCCCGGACAAATCCGCCACCTCCCTCATTGAACCCAAATTCCCCGGCCCTGGCTGAAAGACCCTGCCCCACCCGTGACAATCCACGCCTGGATTCAGGGTACCCAACATCCTGCCGTCCTGTTTCATCTCCCGGGACGGGGGCCAAAGGAGCTGATATGTATTCCCCTGATCATGGGACTTATTTTCCCGCGTCTGAATCCCAAGCATTTGAATCCCAAGCATTTGAACCCCAAGCATTTGAATCCCAAAAGGCACCTGCACCAATCCCTTTACATGCCACCACATCCATGACCTACCAGGCCATGCAACTGGTTCATAAAGGTCTTGAGTCCATGCAGGAACTCCAGGCAGGAACGGCCCGGGCCCATGAAAAATTTCTTGAAACACAGACAGCGGCAAGCCAGGCACTCCAGAATATGATGCAGCAAACACGGATGTTTGCCGACACCGTGACCAGGGTGACGGCGGATCACCCACAGCGCCATCACCCAAAACATGGCAATAATTCTCACTCCCACTTTATGCAGCCCTCCTTGAACCAGATCCAGCCCGCATCTGCCCCCCCCCAGCAATGGAATACGCCTCCAATGGCAGGCACTTATGCCCCCTCTCATGGGAATAATGAAACAGGAAAAAATGGCAAGGATATCCATGAGCAGCCCCACCAGACAAGTTTCTCTGGCCCTCCTGAAATGGCTGTTCACCCAGCCTCTGCCCCATCCAGGATATCACCGATATCACCCATGCCAGAGGCAGGCTCAACACCCATGGCTCCCAAGGTGGAAAGTCTTTCCAAGGAAGAAACACAGACCTCAGTTAAAGATCAGCAAAATATACCATCGTTGATCATGGCCTGTGTCAGTCGTCTCACCGGTTTTCCCGAAGAGATGCTGGATATGGACATGGACATGGAATCTGACCTTGGCATTGATTCCATCAAACGGGTGGAGATCATGTCCGAGCTGGAAAAAGAGCTTCCCCAGGCCAGCAGTCTCTCCCCGGACAACATGAGTACCTTAAAAACCCTGGCCGATGTCATGAAGGTCATCGCACCAGAAAGTAACCAGGCTACCTCCCAGGAACTCCAGCCCATGGCCCCCCTCAACGGCGGCTCACCCGGGACAACATCTACCCAGAGTACCCCGGCCGTACCTGTTATGGATGTGGTGATGGAGACCATCAGTGACCTCACGGGATTTCCCGTGGAAATGCTGGAACCCACCATGGATCTTGAATCTGATCTTGGCATAGATTCCATCAAGCGGGTGGAAATACTCTCCAGACTGGAAGAATCCCTTCCAGAAATGGCAGCCATCTCCCCCGATGAAATGACAGGGCTCAAAACCCTGGAGCAGATTGCCACAACATTGTCATCAGGGGTTTTGGGTGAAACCAGTCCCATGGCAACGATCCCTGAAACACCAGAGTACCCGTCTGGGGAATCAGAATTCCCTCCCCCCATGGCAGCAGCGGTTAAAAATCAATCAGAATCCTCCGAATCCTGCGGGAAAACGGACTTAAAAAAAAAATCTTTAAGACAGGTCATATCGCTTAAAAATTTCTGCCAGGGTGACATAAAGGCCGTTATCAAGGAAGAAATACCCCTGGCAAAGGGCAAAAAAGTATATTTAACCCAGGATGACCAAGGCATTGCCCTTCATTTAAAAAATATTCTGGAAAAAAAATCCATGATGGTGGAGTGCCTCTCCATGGATGCCCTGCTGGATCAGGATGATATCACTGACATGGCAGGTCTTGTGCTGATTCCTGGAAAAACAGACATGGAATCCACCGATTTTTTAAAAAAAGCCTTTCTCCTGGCCCGGAAAAGCGGCTCTACCCTCTGCCGGGCCGCCGCTGAAAAATTTGCTTTTTTTACCACCCTATCCTTTATGGATGGTGCCCTGGGATTTGGGACCAAAGATTTTGGCAATGCAACGCCTGTGACAAATCCCCTGTCCGGGGGCCTTGCGGGTCTTATCAAAACGGCGAATTTGGAATGGGAACAGGTGGATTGTACCGCCTTAGATTTACCGGCTGATCCGGAGTTTACCATGGCCCAGGCTGATGTCATGATTCAACTCATGACCGCCCAGACCCCTGTTGAAATGGGGATCAATTCCCAGGGAATTGTGGTGCCTGAAAGCATTGAAACCCCTGTAATTCCCGGAAATATTCAAGTGAACTCAAGGGATGTGTTTCTCATCACCGGCGGTGCCCGGGGGGTGACGGCCCAATGTGCCCTTGAAATTGCCACCTGTTTTTCCCCCACCATCCTCCTTGCGGGTCGATCAGCGCCCCCCACCATGGAGCCCCAGTGGCTACAGCCCCTTTCCAATGAAGGGGAGATTAAAAAAGCCATGCTCACCCACCATTTTAAAGACCAACGCCCCACCCCACCCATATTGGAAAAGGCCTTTCGCCACTTATCAGCCAACCGGGAAATGAATAAAAATATGGGGTTAATGGAAGCTGCCGGGGCCCGGGTTAAATATGTTTCTGTGGATATCCGGGATGAACAAAAGGTCCAGAAGCTCATCCAAGGGCTGGAAACGGAGTATGGTCCCATCACCGGGATTATCCACGGTGCCGGTGTGGTGGCGGATCGGTTTATCCTGGACAAAACCCCGGAACAATTTGACCGGGTATTTGAGACCAAGGTCAAAGGGCTTTCGAACCTGTTAACAGCCTGCCCACCTGAAAAACTTAAATTTTTAGTCGTCTTTTCTTCGGTGGCGGCCCGGGCGGGTAACACTGGCCAGGTGGATTATGCCATGGCCAACGAGGTGTTGAACAAAACAGCCCAGAGCCTTGCCCGGTATCACACTGGCTGTAAAATTATCTCCATGAACTGGGGCCCCTGGGAAGGGGGAATGGTGACCCCGTCCCTGAAAAAAGAGTTCAATAAACGGGGTATCCCCCTGATT
>Ga0208900_1001223_pt1 | contig 14113 bp, 9 predicted proteins | sample AntAceMetag02UKK_FD_184763 | JGI IMG/M metagenome (GOLD analysis project Ga0208900, IMG submission 184763) | Saline lake microbial communities from Ace Lake, Antarctica - Antarctic Ace Lake Metagenome 02UKK (SPAdes) (version 2) | ecosystem: Environmental > Aquatic > Non-marine Saline and Alkaline... | reverse complement strand
CATGTAATGAGGTACAGGACTAACTGGACAGCAGTTGTAACTGAGTCATGCGAAGTATTGTCTTATGGTAACATGTGTGACTTTACTGCACAAATTGGTGGTGGATTGCCTTGGCTATCTGCTGCTCCTTTGATGGGAACAGTTGCTGCCGGTGAATCTATGGATGTTACGGTTACTTTCAACTCTGCAGGTCTTGCAGTAGATGATTACTATGGTGATATCTTATTCACCAGTGACGATGTGAACAACCCTGAATTTAATGTAGATGTTACATTACATGTTTTGGGTGGCGGACCAGAAATTGTTGTTAATCCTGAAGATTTCTATTTCTCATTAGAGCCTAGTATGCAGGAAACACAAGTGATGGAAGTTCATAACATGGGTGCTGGAATGCTTGATTATGCATTAAGCATTGTTTATGATGCGGATGTTGCCGGGACTCCTGTTCCACAGGAACGCCCTGCAAACTTCAATATTTCTAACTGTGAAGTTGTATCAGGTAGTTATGCCGGTCCTGTTCAATACACTGATGATCCTTTCGATCTGCAATTCGAATATGCTTGTGCAGATGCTACCGGTGAAGCAGGTGTAGAAAGCGATGGAACGTATATCTACACTACTTTGTGGAACGGCACCCAGTTTGTTAAGTATGATCTGTTAGGTAATTATGTTGAAACTTTCGCTTGCGGAAGTGCAGCAGCCCTTCGTGATCTTGCTTACGACGGTATGTATTTCTATGGCGGTGCAGCAGCTACAACCATTTTCGAGATGGACTTTACCAACAAGGTGCTCGTTAGTACATTTACAGCTGCTGTAGCTACACGTGCTATTGCATATGATCCTATTGAAGACGGTTTCTGGGCCAATAACTGGTCAACCTCTCCAACACTTTACGACCGTAGTGGTAGTACCTTGAATTCATTCAACATTGGTGGCGACGAGAGCTTCTATGGTATGGCCTTTATGCACAACGACGAAGGTACAGGCCTCTGGGGTTACAGCCAGAAAGTTGGTACCAGCCAGAATATGTTGTACTTGTACGATGTTGATAATGGTGGTACACTCGTGGATGAGTTTGATATGTTAAGCATTCTCCAACTTCCAACTCCGGGAACTGATATCGCTGGTGGTTTGTACATGCACGAGAACATCGTTCCCGGTACATGGACACTTGGTGGTATTGTTCAGAATATTTGTATCTGGGGAGTTGAAATGGGTGCAGCTGAAGGTCCTGTTATGTGGCTTACTGTTGATCCTATGTCAGGTTCAGTTTCAGGTGGTTCTGTGGATGAAGTTGATGTTATGGTGAATACTGACGGATTCGCAGATAACGAATTCTACTATGCAACTATTAAGGTAGCCAGCAACGATGTGGCTATGCCTATGATTGAAGTTCCTGTAACACTTGAGCTGATTACTGGTATTGATGATGTTTATGAAAACGCTTACATCATGATGTATCCTAACCCAGCCAAGAACAATGTTAATGTTAGTGCCAACTATGAATTGCACAACATTACTGTTATCAACCAAATTGGACAGGTTGTAATTGATCAGCAGGTTAGCGGTAACGCAATTTCTGTTAATACATCACAACTACAAAAAGGAATCTACTTTGTTAAGATTCAGTCACAAGCTGGCGAATCGACACAAAAGTTGATCATCCAATAATCCTTCATTGGAATACAAATAAAAAGGGAACCTTCGGGTTCCCTTTTTTTATTTATCATCGAATTTAACGGATTAATCTAATTTTAATTCACACCTTTAAACCCTATTCCCCCTATACCCAATACCATTTTCAACTACCATTGTAAACCTAACAGGTTTTTAAAACCTGTTAGGTTTTTTTATAGACCTTCCAGGTTTCGTATTTAACAACATAGTAGGATATTATAACAATGAAACTTTATTAGCAAAAACCTGGAAGGTCTCCATTAATAACAGGTTTTTGTTAAATGTTGAATCCCCGCCTCGCCTACGCTATTGCTATTCACCTTTCAAAATTTTTTATGGTTGATTTTGACCTTTTTGAAAAGCTATATGCAACCTTTTTCACATCTTTGCATCTACTAACTGAAAAGGCATGAACGACAAAGCATTAGTCAAGGCGTGTGTAAAAGGAGATACCGCCGCCATGAAGATCTTGTATAAGAGGTTTTATGCGCTGATGCTTGGTGTGTGCCAACGATACGTTCATAACAAAGCTGATGCTGAAGATTTTGTTCAGGAGGGTTTTATCAAGGTGTTTAACGGTCTTGGCTCATTCAAAAGTGCCGGCAGCCTCGAAGGTTGGATAAAACGTGTGATGATAAATAATGTGTTGATGCAACTGCGGAAAAAGAAAAAAGAATTTGTTTTTGATGATATGGATACTTTAGTTGATGATAGCCCTGAGGGACTTGAAGATACTCCGCTGACAGATGAAGAACAAATCAGAAATGAAGAATTTAGCCGGGAGGAATTGATGGAGTTGATCCATGCGCTTCCGGAAGGATACGGCAAGGTGTTGAATATGTATGTGATTGACCATTACAAGCACCGAGAAATTGCAGGGATTTTGAACATTAGCGAAGGGACATCTAAGTCGCAACTCAACAGGGCAAGGAAACTAATGAAGCAGAAGTTGATTGAGTTGACACTTGCCAGAAAAAGAGAGCAGGTCAAAGCCTGAGCGCTTAAGCAGCGATGAAGATTAATTAACAATTGAATGACAAAAGAAGATAAATATTTGGATGAAATGCTGGAAAAGCTCGATGGCTACAAACCGTCTGTTGAGCCCGACTGGGATGCATTTTATCAAAAAAACAAGGGCCGTATTCCTGCGAAGAAAAGCAATGGTATAGTTTCAACTACTTATTTCAGGTTGTCGTTGATAGTTGTTGCAATCCTGGCCATATTTGCAGGTGGGTATTATTACATGCAACCCTCATCCACCATGGAAGAGAACATAGAGTATGAACAAAATACTATTGTTCCAGCCAAAGGAAATGAGACTATTGATGAGCGACAAATAGAATATCCGGCAGCGACGGAAATTGAGCAGCAAATCGAAACTATCCCCGAACATGTATCCCCGGTTGAGAACTCGAACGCCGGTGGCGTTGAAGCAATAATCAATGATCCTGGTGCTGTGCCCGGGCAAACCGTAATTTCAGGTTATATTCCTGAAGTTGGCCTAACAATTATTAACGAATCTAATACAGAAACTGCAATTACTCCAAAGGATAGTGCAACATACAAACCGGTGATCATCAAAAAAACGATAATAGTTAAGGATACCATTCATGTTACTAAACCCATAAAGAAAAATAATTAAAGGATAATCCAAGGTATTACTAAATCAAAAACTAATTTGTTTGGGTAGTTAAAAGGTAAAAAAAGGTGTACAAAATAGGATTACTCAATGTAAGCATCTTCATTTCGATGATAGGCTTGTCCGCGTTTGCTGGCGGAAACAGACCTTATATCGTTGCGCCTTCTCCTGAGCAAATCGAAACCTCTTTCAGGGCAGATACCATTTTTCAAATCGATACTGTTTATCAATACGAAATAATTTACGATACCATTTATTATTTCGATAGCATCCCTCAAATGGATACTTTGATACACTCCGAAACCTTTATCGAAACCAGTGATAGTAGCGTGATTGTAAATCGGCTTGTTAGCTTTAAAATAATTGAAAGCAAACGGGTGTTTACCAGCGAAAGCCAGATAATACGCGATAATTCTTTGCGTGAATTACAAGGGCCTGATGAAGGTTCAGTTATTAAATATATTAGTGAATTTGAAGATAAGCTAGGTGCTGATGAATACCCCTGGCGAACTTCAACAAGCCAGGTAAGTAGTGAAATGCCTGCCGGAAGAAATTCATTTTTGACATACCAGGCCCGCGACACCCTTTACCGCTGGGATACTATCGTGAGTTTTGAAACACGGTACGATACCATGGTTTTTGAAAGTTATGCCCGCTCGGATACCTCGCTAAGTAATTACACCGAGTATGAAAAGTATGGACGCACTGTGGTGGCAAAAGAAATTGTTAATGTTACGGTTGTGCATAAGGAAAATCTTTTTATTGAAAAACCTCGACATACAATCAATAACAATAAAGGTCATCAGAATGAAAGAAAATCCAGTCGGTCTATTCAAAGCTCATCCAGAAACTATAATTTGTTCAGGCGTGATTCGAGAACTTATTCCCGTTCATTTCAAAATGGAAAAAGCGCAACATATACAAGTTATCTGAGGGTAGGAGTGGGATTTTTCAATCCCGAACTTACATTTAGTTCTGAGAATAGTGAGGCTGAAGGGAGTGTAAATAATCTTAATGATAACACACAAAGTGATCTATCTTATTCACTTTCGTTCACATACAATTATTTTAAAAACCAATGGGGCTTCGAAACAGGAATGAGTGTTTTGAAACAGAAATACAATTGTGTACATCAATTTCAAGTCAAGGAAATTGATACATCTTATTATTGGGGTTATTTTGACAAAGAGGATTACATTTACGATACAACGTGGTACATTAATATCGATACACTCTTGCAAACCGGCGATACATTGTTGGTACCCAATGTCGATTCCACAATGATCCTGATAAACGATTCGATACAAAGCCCTGCATACGATACCACTTACACATCACACAGCGGACGCTATAATTATTCCTTTTCCTATCTTGAAATCCCAATAATCGGACATTATTCAATTATTGAAAAGAAGTTGTTCCTGAGAATAGCGGCAGGTGTTATACCCACTTTTTTAGTTGGGAAGGCAGGAAATTTGGATGCTTCTGATACAAATGGATTGACGGATGTGAAGGATATAAGTTTTGATTACGGTTTTAGCCTTTCGGCATATGGCTCATGCGTGATTGGATATCATGTAACGGACGAATGGGCCATATACATAGAACCTTTCGTAAAACGAAACTTGTTTACAGCTACGCGGAATGACGATTTTTTAATGAAATCGAATGCCTGGGGTGCAAAGCTCGGCCTTTCATGGCGCTTGTTTTCGTTTAGTGATTAAACAAAGAATGGAACAATAATATTCAAGGAATGTTAAAAAAGTTATCAATCATATTTAAGCTGTTGATTTTTTTTATTGTAATAGAAGCCTCAGCGCAAACTTACCACCTTGATGGCTATGTTATTTATGAAGAAACGCTTGATCCGGTCGGGGCGCAGATGGTCGATGTGATGAACTCAGGAGGTATTCCTATCGCTACTTTTTTAAGCAATGATCAGGGTTTTTACATGGGTGAGTTCGATGTTGCTGATACTTCAAGTTTTGTTGTGGTTGAAACTTGGAGGATATGCAACGAAGAACCAGTTTTCTATTCACAGGAAATTGTTTTAGATCGCTTGTATCTCACGGCAAGCTTTTTTTTGTGTGGAAATGTTGAATGTATTGCAGATTTCAACGTGGTGCAAACCACGCTTAATTTTCTCGAGTATGAATTTACAGATATCTCGCAAGGAGAGGTAAATGATTGGTTATGGGATTTTGATGATGGTACCTTCTCAGATGAGCAGAACCCCGTACATGTTTTTCTCAACGAAGGTCAGTATCAGGTAAAATTATTCATAACGGGGCCAAACTGTATCGATCAAAAGGAGAAAGAGATTTTTGTAGTAACCCAAGCGTGTCTTGCAAAATTCTCATGGGAATACATTACTTTCCCCGATGACCTGACTATTGCTTTTTCTGACGAATCGCAGGGAGAAATAATAGAATGGTTTTGGTACTTTGGTGATGGTATAATTTCTCAAGAGCAAAATCCGGTACATCATTATTATGAACCAGGTACATACGAGGTGGAATTAGAAGTGCTGGGATTGGAATGCATGCATACGCTATCGCAAACTCTAATCGTTGATCCCCCAAGCAGCTGTTATGCCCACTTTGGAAATAGGCAATTGGCATCCGAAGACCTAAAGGTTGAATTTACCGATTTGTCAATTAGTGATGATATTTTATTCTGGTGGTGGGAGTTCGGCGATGGGAACACGAGCGAGCTTCAAAATCCCGAGCATATTTATACAAGCGCCGGCGTTTACCCTGTAACTTTATTCGTTGCAGGCGAAAACTGCGCCAGCAAATTTATCCGGGTAATCCAGGTGTTTGAAACAAACAATTGTCTATCCGATTTTGAATATCTGCAAGCCAATCCGGATATCCCCGAAATTCATTTTCTTAATCTTGCACCTGCCGATAGCCTCTATTTTCAATGGGATTTTGGCGATGGCAATGTTTCCAGTGAATTTTCACCTGTTCATTTGTACAGTGATTTTGGCATTTATACTATCAAATTAAAAGCTCAGGGCTACGGTTGCCAGGACTCGATTTCTAATCAAATTGAAATTGCTGAACCTGTATTTTGTGAAGCCGAATTCCTTATTGAGCAGCAATACCCACAAAGTAAAACCATAGGTTTTGTGAATCAATCAATTGGCGAAGGGCTGAGCTGTGAATGGAATTTTGGTGATGGGAATACTTCAACCGTACTTAACCCTGTTCATGAATATGAATCTGCAGGACAGTTTAAAATCTCATTATCTATTTTAACTTCTGATAGTTGTAACGATTCGATTGATCATAACCTGGATATCCTTCCTCCACTAACTATCTCTGGAAATGTTTGGGCAACTGAAAGCCTTTTAAATATGGGGCGCGTGTATTTGTACCGGAGTATTACTGAAGCTTCATTCGAAGTTTTTGATATGCAATTGTTGACTGATGGATCATTTTTGTTTTCTGACTTGATCCCTGGAGAATATTTGATCCAGGCAATTCCGGACTTTAATTTTCCTGTACCTGTTATTCCAAATTATTTCCCAACCTATGCCGGAAATTCCCTTAGCTGGCTTGATGCACAGCTTATCAATACCAACAACCTTCCTGGAAGTATTGAAATTGAGCTGAAGTTTTATAATGATTTCTTTAATGGAACTGCTTCGGCCCGGGGCAAAGTAATTGCCGATGAAAGAGCTGACGGTATTCCCCTTGTCATGTTTATAGTAAATGAAAATGCTGAATCTAAAGATTTCAAAATCATCAACGATAGCGGGGTTTTCGAATTCGATGATATTCCTTTTGGTCAGTACAATTTAATTCCTGAAAAAGCTGGAAAAACACCTCAAGCATTTTCATTTGGCTTGAACGAGCTTGCCCCCGGAATGGCGAACATTCTCTTTCTCGAATCTACTGATATGATCTATCCGGATTTAACACAACTTAAGGAACAATCAGGTGATCTTATTCGGATTAGCCCGAACCCTGCCAAAGATCATGTTAACATTCTGATACCTCATGATATTTCACTTCGTCGCGGTAATTTGAAAATACATGACCTCAATGGGGTTACTGTCATCTCAACGGTAATCAGGAAATATAAGCACATTCAAAATATTTCTTCTCTCCCTCCCGGAATCTACATCCTTGAAATTGAAGCTGACATGCACAGGTATTATCATAAACTTATGATTCAAAAATAAGTGATATTTCATGCAACCATTTTAAACTACTGCATCAATACTATTGAATCCATTTAGTATTAATTAAAAACAATTTTTCTATCATGAAAAAACTACTAACATTCCTTTTCGCGGCATCATTTCTTTTTATGGGTGTCCAACAAATTTATGCTTATGACTTTACCGTAAGTGGCCAGGTGCTGAAAACCGAGGCCCAGGTTCCGGCCCCAAATGTGGTTATTGACCTCAATATCTTTCAAATTGGGATTATGGAAGGCGCTGTCACTGATGATAACGGCGATTATTCCATTACTGTTCAAGTTGATGATGGGGCGCCACTTGTTTATGAACTATTTGTGCTTGACACTTGTATGAACGTACCGATTATACGTTCAGGCGAAGTTGTTCCGGAAGGAGCAATTGAAGACTTTTTAATCTGTGAAGGTTATGTGCAGGGTTGCTATGCTTACTTCTTTTATTGGTCAAACTGGCAAAGCTCCAATGTAATAGAATTTTTCGATATGTCAGATTTCCAACCAGGCACATGGTATTGGGAGTTTGGCGATGGCGAAACCTCCAACGAGCAAAACCCCATGCACGAATATGCCGCAGCTGGTGAGTATGAAGTATCCCTGACGATTGTTAGCGAAGATGGAACATGTGATGAAACTGTTACCGAACTCGTATATGTTGAAGATATTCAATTTGACTGCGAAGCCTTCTTCGAGTACTGGCCTTCATGGGAAAATCCTTTGGAGGTGCAATTTCAGGATGCATCTTGGTTCCAGCCGGGCACGTGGTATTGGGAATTTGGTGATGGCGAAACCTCAAATGAATCAGATCCTTTCCACACTTATGCCGAAGCTGGTGAGTATGAAGTTAGCCTTACCATTAATGGTGCAGATTCAAGCTGTTATGATATGATCACTCAGTTCATTTATGTTGAGGGTGGTCAATTAGGCTGCGAATCCTTCTTCGAGTACTGGCCTTCATGGGAAAATCCTTTGGAAGTGCAATTTCAGGATGCATCTTGGTTCCAGCCGGGCACGTGGTATTGGGAGTTTGGTGATGGCGAAACCTCATATGAACAAAACCCAACACACCAATATGCCGAGTTTGGCGAGTTCGAAGTTTCACTCACCATCAACGGGGCTGATTCAACATGCTATGATGTATTCACTCAAATTGTAATTGTGGAAGAAGTACAATGGGGTTGCCAGGCAGCCTTTGGTTACTGGCCAGACTGGGAAAATCCAACGAGTATTCTCTTTTTTGATATGTCTAATTTTCAGCCAGGCACCTGGTACTGGGAATTTGGTGATGGCGAAAGCTCCAATGAGCAAAACCCCATGCACGAATATGCCGCAGCTGGCGAGTATGAAGTATCCCTGACGATTGTTAGCGAAGATGGAACATGTGATGAAACTGTTACCGAGCTCGTGTATGTTGAAGAAATTCAATTTGATTGCGAAGCCTTCTTCGAGTACTGGCCTTCATGGGAAAATCCTTTGGAAGTGCAATTTCAGGATGCATCTTGGTTCCAGCCGGGCACGTGGTATTGGGAATTTGGTGATGGAGAAACCTCAAATGAATCAGATCCTTTCCACACTTATGCCGAAGCTGGTGAGTATGAAGTTAGCCTTACCATTAATGGTGCAGATTCAAGCTGTTATGATATGATCACTCAAATTGTAATTGTGGAAGAAGTACAATGGGGTTGCGAGGCAGCCTTTGGTTACTGGCTAGACTGGGAAAATCCAACGAGTATTCTCTTTTTTGATATGTCTAATTTTCAGCCAGGCACCTGGTACTGGGAGTTTGGTGATGGCGAAACTTCATCTGAACAAAACCCAACGCACCAATATGCCGAATATGGCGAGTTTGAAGTTTCACTCACCATAATGAGTGCTGATTCGAGATGTAATGAAACAGTAATGCAGTTGGTTATTGTTGAAGATATGACTATGAATTGCACCGCCAATTTTTGGTGGCATCACAATTTTCAAAGCAACAATCCACTCGAAATCAAATTCATGAATAATTCTTACGCATATGGCCCAATTATTTCATTTGCATGGGATTTCGGTGATGGAACAACATCAGATGAAGAAGATCCCATTCACCTTTATACCGACTTCGGATTATTTGATGTTTCCCTTACCATTGAAACTGAAAGTGGCTGTACCGATGAAGTAACTTATGAAGTGATGGTCATGGACTGGACCCAGGACTGCCTGGCCATTTTTGTTCCATATATCAACGAAGAAAATCCATTGGAGGTTTATTTTGAAGATTATTCAATTGGCGAGATCACTGATTGGTATTGGGAGTTTGGCGATGGAGAAATAAGCAATGAGCAAAATCCAACACATCAGTATGCTGAAGCTGCGCTCTATTCTGCCTCATTAACAATAACAACTTTTGATTGTACCAGCACTTTCTATTATGACATCGACCTGGTGAATGGCACAGTGGCTTATAGCCCGGGACCAACAACAGGAATTTATGAGAAGGATGAGCTTGAGGTTTCAATTTATCCTAATCCTGTTCAGAATGTTTTAAACATTCAGTTAAATACTACAGAAGATGTAGAAATTCAAGTTGTGAACATGGCTGGTCAATTGATGTTTACATCAACACAACTTTCAGTTGACGTAAGCTCACTTTCACAGGGTGTTTATTTTGTGAAAATTGTAAACAACGGACAAGCTACCATGAAGAAGTTTATCAAGTAAGGTTTTGGTAGGATTAAATACAATTGAAGGCTGCTCATATTTTTGGGCAGCCTTTTTTTTATCAGACCTTCCAGGTTTCTAATTTAGGAGCATTACAGAATTATATAACAATGAAGTCTTATTAGCAAAAACCTGGAAGGTCTCCACTAATGACAAATTTTTGTAATTGGCCGATTGCAATCAAAAAAGATTCCTTACTTTTCGCCGGCTGGTCGATCCATCGGAATGTCAAAGCTCACCCCCGAAAAAAATATTCTCACCTTGGGAGCATGCGACTGAGATGCACATGGTTTTACTTGTAAAAAAGAATTACGCTAATTCGATAGGTCACGAATTTAAAGATATTGAGTAGGGTAAATATTGGAAAAAATATTTTCTGGAAATACAGGTGTGTAGCCACAAAAAAAAGGGCAACCCTTTCGGATAGCCCTCTCATTCTGAATGCTTATACTATTTGTTCATTATGAGCCTAAAGCAAAACGATAAAATTCAGTAACGGTAAGATCTTTGTCAGTAGCTTGAAGATACTGCTTAACTGTTACTTTTCCATCTTTAATGAATTCCTGGTTGACAAGGGTATTTTCTTTGAAGAATTTACCAAGTCTGCCTTGTGCAATCTTATCCAGCATTGCTTCTGGTTTGCCTTCTTGACGGGCCAATTCTTTGCCAACTTCCAATTCCCTGTCGATGGTTTCTTTCGAAACATTTTCTTTATCGATAGCAATTGGGTTCATCGCTGCAATTTGCATTGCGATGTCGTGTCCTTTTTCGTCAATGTCAGCAATATTTTTATTGAAGCCAACCAGTGTTCCAATTTTATTTCCAATATGGTTGTAGCCATAAACCTTAGGGGCTGCAATGGTAGCAAAAGTATCAAATTCCATCTTCTCGCCTGTTTTACCAACGAGTTCAGCCAATGCATCAGTTACAGTAAGGTTTCCTAATTTCAGGCTTGTCATTTCTGCAAGATTTGCAGGTTTGTTTTCCAGTGCCAGGTCAGCAAGGCCAGTTACAAAGTTGATGAATTCTTCACCTTTTGCAACAAAGTCAGTTTCGCAGTTTACCATTAACACTACACCAAAGGAATTGTCTTTGGTAGTTTTTGCAATAACATAGCCTTCGGTTGCATCTTTGTCAGCTCTTTTAGCAGCTACTTTTGCACCTTTCTTGCGGAGGAAGTCGATTGCTTTTTCAAAATCACCGTCGTTTTCCTGTAATGCTTTCTTACAGTCCATCATTCCGGCGCCGGTTTGTTTACGGAGTTTTGCAACTTCAGCAGCAGTGATATTTGCCATTTTTATAAATATTTAAAAGTTATGGAATTATTTTTTTGTTAATAAAAAAGAGACTCAGAAAGCACATTCATCATCTCTTTTGTAAAGTATTTTATTTTAAAACTGAAGGGGGGTATTATTTCCTGATAGCTGCACCTTTACGGGGCCGTCTATGTGGTTCTTTTTTATCTTCTGTATCCTTCAACTTCTTAAGCTCTTCTTTTTTCGCATTTTTCGTAGAATCCTCTTCATTCAAATCCAACTCCAGCTCCTCTTTGCTGCGTGTTTTGATTTTGGCGGCTTCTTCTTTGTCGCGTTCCTCTTCTTTGTCGCGTCTGTCCTTATCGACTTTTCTTTCCATCAAACCTTCTTCAACTGCTTTGGTAACAATATCCATAATCAAAGAAATTGATTTTGAAGCGTCATCATTTGCAGGAATCGGGAAGTCAACAAGTTTTGGGTCTGAATTGGTATCAACGATAGCAAAAGTAGGAATGTTTAATTTCCTGGCTTCTGCTACAGCAATATGTTCTTTCAGGATATCAACGATAAACAAAGCAGATGGAAGACGGTTCAGATCGGAGATACTACCCAATGTCTTCTCAAGTTTTGCACGTTCACGTGTAAGCTGTAATCTTTCTCTTTTAGAGATGTTGGTATAACTTTGCTCGGTCATCATCTTATCGATGGTTGACATTTTGCGGACCGCTTTACGAATGGTGGCAAAGTTGGTAAGCATACCACCTGGCCAACGTTCAGTAACGTAAGGCATACCAACTGCTTTACTTTTGGTAGAAACGATTTCCTTCGCTTGCTTTTTAGTTGCAACAAAAAGAATTTTTTTGCCCGAGCGTGCAATTTGCTTCATTGCGGAAGCAGCTTCTTCAATTTTTGCAGCTGTTTTGTAAAGGTCGATAATGTGAATTCCGTTGCGCTCCATAAAAATGTATGGGGCCATGTTGGGATTCCATTTTCTTTTCAAGTGACCAAAGTGGACACCTGCATCCAGTAATTGTTCGAAATTTGTTCTTGGCATTTAAATATAATTTTATGTTTACATTCTGATTTAGCAACCACCAAGTAGTTCAGTAATACCTGAAGTCTTGATAGTTTAGATACTAAACATCCTGAGAATCCAGTATTAACGCTTGCTGAATTGGAATTTTTTACGGGCTTTCTTTTGTCCTGGCTTTTTACGCTCGACCATTCTTGGGTCTCTGCGCATAAGACCATTAGCTTTTAATACGGGACGATACTCTTCATCAATCTTCACAAGTGCCCTTGCAATTCCAAGGCGGAGGGCCTCGGCTTGTCCGTTCGTTCCACCACCATCAAGTAAAGCAACTACATCATATTTATCGATGTTGTCGGTTAGGTTGAGTGGTTGACGAACTACATATTGAAGTGTGGCAAGAGGAAAATAATTTTCAACATCCCTTTTATTCACTTTGATGCTGCCATTGCCGGGTGTGAGGTAAACACGTGCAACAGCTTTTTTCCTTCTGCCTAAAGCATTAATAACATCCATCGCTTATTTAATTTCGTTTAAGTTTATTTTCTTGGGTTTTTGCGCTTCTTGATTGTGCTCAGGGCCTGCATAAACAAACATATTCCTGAATAAATCACTTCCGAGCCTGTTTTTTGGGAGCATGCCTTTTACAGCCTTTTCAACCATAGCGATCGGGTTCTTTTGCATGAGTTGTTCAGCAGTTAATGACCTTTGTCCACCAGGGTAACCTGAATGGCGGATGTATTGTTTATCCGACATCTTATTTCCGGTCAACCGCACTTTCTCAGCGTTGATGATCACAACATTGTCTCCACAATCAGCATGGGGAGTAAAGCTGGGCTTTAATTTTCCTCTGAGGACCAAGGCAACTTTTGATGCCAGGCGTCCCAAAACTTCGTTTTCCGCATCCACAAGGATCCATTCTTTAATAATGGTCTCTTTATTGGCACTTACGGTTTTATAACTTAAGGTATCCATTTATTTATCAGTTGTTTCTGTTCAAATACGTAAACCCCCCTGAAAAAGGGGCTGCAAAAGTAGAATTATTTTTTTATTTAACAAACAAACTTCTAAATAAAAATGTATTTCGCAGAGCTACACATACTTGCTCTTTAGGGGTTAAACCTGAATTATTCATGAAAACTGATAGTATAAATATAAATAGCCCCGTCCTTTTGCCATAGGCATCCCTTTGGGAAGGTCGGGGTCTATGATTGACACCAGATACCCTCCCTTGAAAATTTGAAAAAGTTTAAAAATAAAAAATAAACTTTTTCAAATTTTCAAGGGGCGTTATGTAGCTTATTTCAATCCCCGCCTTATGCCATAGGCATCCCTTTGGGAAAAGACGGGGCTATTGATCCGAAAGCATTATTTATTCATGAATTAATCAGGTAAAATCTTTTGCTGTATTAAATGGTTTAAATTGCGCATTTATTTTTAAGTTTGCTTAAAAATTATGCCATGGCTTCAATTTCAGTAGAGGATTTTTTAAAGAACGTTTATGCGCTTAATAGTGTTGGTTTGCAAGCATCAAGCTCGGTCCTGGCCAAAAGGTTAAAGGTGTCTAATGCCGCTGTTACCGATATGTCGAAAAAACTGGCAGAA
>Ga0208900_1001222_pt1 | contig 14114 bp, 12 predicted proteins | sample AntAceMetag02UKK_FD_184763 | JGI IMG/M metagenome (GOLD analysis project Ga0208900, IMG submission 184763) | Saline lake microbial communities from Ace Lake, Antarctica - Antarctic Ace Lake Metagenome 02UKK (SPAdes) (version 2) | ecosystem: Environmental > Aquatic > Non-marine Saline and... | reverse complement strand
TGATGCAATTGTTGAAACCATTGCAATGGAAGCCGATTAAAGAATTATTAATGCCCGTAAGTTACACTTCCATAAGATCAAAGAGGTGATTTGGAGTTCTTGCCAAATCCCACCCCAACCATAAATTCATATACAATCTAAATAATAAAGCTACCTTTGCCGCTTTTATAAATTATACATGATATTTGAAGATTTAGGAATTATAGAACCTATACTCAAAGCCCTCAGGGCCGAAGGATATACCCAACCAACCCCAATCCAGGAACAATCAATACCCATCTTGCTCGAAAGAAACGACCTGCTTGGTTGTGCGCAGACCGGAACAGGAAAAACCGCGGCTTTTGCCGTGCCCATATTGCAGCATCTTTACCTCGACCGTCAAAATAGTAACCATGCACGGAAGATAAACGCGCTTATTGTAACCCCAACCCGTGAACTGGCCATACAGATTGCCGACAGTTTTACTTCATACGGCAGGTTTACCGGCATCAGAAATACAGTTGTTTTTGGGGGTGTTAAACAAGGTAATCAAACCGATGCTTTGCGCAAAGGCATTGATGTACTCGTTGCCACTCCCGGTCGCCTGCTCGATTTGATGGACCAGGGTTTTATCAGGTTGCATGATGTGGAGTATTTTGTACTCGATGAAGCCGACCGCATGTTGGATATGGGGTTTATCCACGACATCCGCAAGATTATTGCAAAATTGCCTTCCAAAAGACAGTCCTTGTTTTTTTCGGCCACCATGCCCCCAGATATTGTTGCATTATCGAGGAAAATTTTGGGCAGCAAACCACAAAAAGTGTCTATAACACCAAAGCAAACTACCGCTGAAAAAGTGGAGCAATCGTTGTATTTTGTGGAGAAGAAGCAAAAACCAAAGCTACTCATCCATTTGTTGAGATCTGATTTGTATAGCTCCACCCTTGTATTTTCGCGCACGAAGCATGGTGCCAACAAAATTGTAAAACTGCTTGATAAGGCCAATATTGATGCTGCCGCCATTCATGGTAACAAGTCGCAGGGTGCGCGGCAACAGGCTCTTGGGGATTTCAAAAGTGGTGTTACCAATGTGCTTATCGCCACCGATATTGCTGCACGGGGGATTGATATCGACGAACTATCGCTGGTGGTAAACTTTGATTTGCCAAATATCCCCGAAACATACATCCACCGTATTGGCCGCACAGGCCGCGCCGATGCCAGCGGGCAAGCCATTTCGTTTTGCGATGTTGAAGAACGCCCATACCTCAAGGATATTCAAAAACTAATTGGTGAACGTATTCCCGTGGTTGAAGATCACCCCTTTTTGGATGACGGTACCGAGGCGGCAGAGGCCTTAGTAAAAGCATCGAACACAAATACACATTCGCGTAAGCCCGAAAATAAGACCAAGGCTAACGGTAATTTCAAACATAAAAAACGCAGGTGGCCGGCACAGAAAAGTAATACCGGAAGCAGGGCAAGTTAGAAGGGAGAGTGGAGAAGATAGAGGTGAGAGGTGAGAAGTGAGAGTGGTGGTGAGATGTTAAGCGAAGGAGCCAGCCCCGACCCTTCGGGGAAATCCCGCTTTTGCGGGAGGGTGATAGACAAGCCTTTTACCCAAACTTTATTACTTACCCATCTTTTCGATTTTTATCACTTTGTAATAATCTCTTGAAAGTTCCGGGTTTACAAATCCATTATCGGAACATTTTTCTTCAATTTCTCCCGTCTCGATGTAAACATCAACAGGAAATGTAAGCCCATACCCGATTGTTTCTCCAATTATTACATTGTCTGACTTAATGGTATCATTCCCCATTTTTATTGTCCATCCCCAACAACACAAACATTTGTCAGTATCTTTCAACTCAAGTTTTGCCCTAAAATGGCAAAACTTGAGTTGAAAGATACTTTGGCAAAATTTCTAATTTATTATAACACAAAAAGAAAAGTGTAAAAATACAAGGTGATGGATTTAATAAAATAAATTAGAAATTTTGCTTAACAACTTGGACAAGCCAAAACTGGTGAAGTGCTACTTAATTTAGAAGCCTGTTTGGTTTTGGCTTGTCCAAGTTGGGGTTAAAACTAATTATCTCTGCATTTGATTTTCTTGCATTTTCATTTTTATCGCACGCTGTAATAAAAATAATGCTAAACAAGCCAAGAAACAATATTCGTTTCATAATTAATCGATTTTTGTTTATCCTAAAATCCGCAAGAATTTTTATCGGATCAATATAACGTGGTAATCCGGGATTCAAAGCAACACTCATAATAATCATCTAAAATCCGTTCAATTCGTTCAATCCGATGAAGATAAAGAATCCGCCTGCGGATTCGTGGTAGATAATTATTTGATTGAACGTTCCCTTACTTTTTCGAGGGTTTTATGGGGTATTTCGACATGATGCCCCGCACAGCCCGTTTGATGCCATATTCGCTGTTGTTGGGCTTTTCGTCAACAGTTTGTGAGCCTACACCTTGCCACACCAACTTTTTTTGTTGATGGTCAAAAACATCAATAACCAGTGTGCCCACAGTATAATCGTATTCGTGGTAAGTGGTATTTGGGTAGCCGTAACCCCATCCCCAGCCCGGGCCGTAACGATAACCGTAAGGGCTTGCTGCATAACGATCGGTGTATGCACTAACCCCGGTTTTTTGGTCTAACTGGATAAACAGCGAAACGGTGAGGTCGCCACCATTCTCAGCATAACTTAAGCCACGCTTATTTAACTCGTCAGCCACTGCATTTTCGATACGTTCTTTATTGAATTGATTGATAATTGCATCGCTTTCTTTTGCCCACCCATAATACGAATAGGTTTTGTAATTTGTAAAATCGGCTTCCTTATCAAAATCGTACGAAATGGTGATTTTGTTGCTACAGGCACTCAGTATAGCAAACATGAATGCGATCATTGTTAAAAATGTCAATTGTTTTTTCATTGTTGTAAATTATTTAGATTTAATGATAATATTTAATGTTTTTGACTTGCAAATTTACCCACCAGCAAAGCTATGATGATGGCAATATATAACTGACCTGAAACGCTGATAAATGTTGCCAGCGATTTTGCCGCCGGACTAACTGGCACGATATCCCCATAACCAAGCGTGGTCATGCTTACAAGCGTAAAATAAATATAATTGCTAAAATACTTTGCCGCCTCAGGATTCCGGGCCGCTGCATCAGGAAAGCGAAAGCTGTCGGGGTTGAAAAACATGACAAGGGCCATCAAAAGCGCAAACATAATACCCATGAGCAGGTATCCGTTGATAGATTCGAGTATGACTTTCGTATTCACTTGTTTCGATCGCGAAATCATCATAATAAAGCTAAACACCACGAGGCAAAAAAACAAAATGGCGATGGCTTTTGAAATGATGTTGAGAACCGGGAAATTTTCGGGAGTTGAGATCCAACTCAATATCATAAGCACAAGGGCAAAACCAACAAATTGCTTTTTAAAACGTTCCACCGTTAAGGTAGCCGTAATATAAATCAGCGTGAAAAAAATATCGAAGAGCAAATCCTGCATTTCTCCAGGGAAGAGTTGCACAACAAAAATAAGGATGAGCACCAACGACAGCAGGAAATAGTTTCCCAAGAGCAAAGATTTAAGTTTGTTTTGTTTCATCAGCATTGCAAATGTTCTAATAATCCCGACAAAAATACATTCTTATCCGGTTTTTGTTCAATACCGTACTTAATTAGTAAAAAACCAAAAAACGATGCTCAATTGTTAAACCTTAGACCTAATGCGACTTTCTGCCCTAATCTTTTTAAAACAGGCAACAATTTCATGTCTTGATAAGTGATTATCCAAGGGAATTTTTTCAACCCTTAAAAAGAAGTTTGGAATGGCTTTAATTTAGCGCAATTGAAACAAGAAGATTTATTGGTATTTTTGAAAAAATTTTAGTGGTAAAATTAGCATTTTGAAAACAATTTTAAAAAAGCAAGCGTAAATTTGTTTTATAAACCGGCCACGCACAAAACCTTTAAAGAATGAAAAAAGGATATAGGGGAAAAGTTTTTTATTTTAAAAATAGCGCAAACCATCAAAACCTTGCACATCAATATCATTATTACGAGGATGGCCTGCTGGTGGTGAAAGATGGCCTGGTGGAAGCTGCCGGTGATTATTCCACCATAATTAAGGCAATGGGCAAGGGGTTTGAAATTGAAAACTTTGGCAAGGCTTTAATTATGCCCGGGTTTATTGATGCGCATGTTCATTCGGTACAAACCAAAGCTATTGCCTCCTTCGGGAAAGAATTATTGGACTGGCTTGATAATTATATCTTTCCTGCCGAGAAAAAATTCAACGATCCCGAATATGCAAAAATCCACACCCGTTTTTTTGTAGATCAATTGTTGAAGAACGGCACCACCACAGCAATGATCTATCCATCAGTACACGAAACCGTAACGGAAGCACTCTTGGCAATTGCCTCCGAACTCAACATGCGGTTGATTACCGGAAATACCTGGATGGATAGGAATGCACCGGAATATTTACTGAACTCTCCCGAAAAATCTTATGATATTTCGAAAAAACTAATCGAAAAATACCACAATAAGGTTAGGTTAAGTTTTGCAGTTACTCCCCGTTACGCCATCACTTCCTCGCCCGAAGCCCTCGAAATGGCGGCCTCCCTTTTCCATGAATATGATGACCTCTATCTTCAAACCCATATTTCGGAAAACCGGAAAGAGATAGCTTTGGTTAATCATTCCTACCCAAATCACAAGAACTACCTCGATGTGTATGATGATTTTGGGATGCTTACCGACCGAACTTTCCTGGGGCATGGCATTCACCTCGAAAACGAAGAGTTGAAAAGGATATCAAAAACCGGGGCAAAAATCGTGCATTGCCCCACTTCAAACCTTTTTTTGGGTAGTGGATTGTTTGATTACAAGAAGGCCTTAGATCACGAAATACAAATTACCTTGGGTAGCGATGTGGGTGCCGGCACAAGTTTTTCGATGTTGCAAACTTTGCAGGATGCCTATAAAATTTCGGCAATAAATGGCAGCCCCATACCCACGTTGCTTGGTTTTTACCTGATTACCCTTGGAGCAGCCAAAGCCCTGGGGCTTGAAAAAAAGATCGGGAATTTCGACCCGGGAATGGAAGCTGATTTCCTGATTATCGATCCTGAATTAAACCCACTCCTAAACTACAGAATTCAGGAAGCAAGTTCGCTTGAAGACTTACTTTTCGCGTTAATGATCCTTGGCGACGATCGTGTGATCAGGGGCACATACTTGATGGGGAAGGAAAGTAAATAGTAAATAGTGGGCAGTTGGCAGTCCACAGTGGGCAGCTTGCCTCGCCGCAGGCGGGTAAATAGTAAACAGTGGACAGTGAATAGTGAACAGTGGACAGTGAATAGTAAACAGTAGGCAGTAAATAGTGAATAGTGAACAGTGGACAGTAAATAGTGGACAGTAAATAGTGAACAGTGGACAGTGAATAGTGAACAGTGGACAGTAAATAGTGAATAGTGAACAGTGGACAGTAAATAGTGGACAGTAAATAGTGAACAGTGGACAGTGAATAGTGAACAGTGGACAGTAAATAGTAAATAGTAAACAGTAAATAGTGAACAGTGGACAGTAAATAGTGAACAGTGGACAGTAAATAGTGAACAGTGGACAGTGAATAGTGAACAGTAAACAGTGGACAGTGAATAGTAAATAGTAAACAGTAAATAGTAAACAGTAAATAGTGAACAGTAAATAGTGAACAGTGAATAGTAAATAGTGAACAGTGGACAGTGAATAGTGAACAGTGGACAGTAAACAGTGGACAGTAAATAGTGGATAGTGGACAGCTTGCCTCGCCGCAGGCGGGTAAATAGTAAACATTGGGCAGTAGTAGGTTGTAAGTCTGTCGGATTGAAGACTGAAAACTGTGGACTGTGGACTGAAGACTGCGGACTGAAAACTGTGGACTGAAGACTGCGGACTGAAGACTGCCAACTGAGTACTGCCAACTTCCCTATGCCAGCTCGAAATCCAAATGCTTCTTACGAATGTCGATGTGTTTTACGCGGATGCGTATGGGAGCGCCCAGTTTAAATTCTTTGCCGTTCCGGTGCCCGATCACTTTGTAGTTTTCTTCATCCAGGTAATAAAAGTCATCATCCAGATCGCGAAGCCTGACCATGCCTTCGCATTTATTGGTTTTCAATTCAACAAAAATTCCATACTTGGACACACCCGAAATTAAGCCGTCAAATTCCTCACCGACTCTATTTGCCAAAAACTCAACCTGTTTTAGTTTTATTGATGCCCTTTCGGCCTCCACCGCTTTGCGCTCCATTTCGGAGGCATGTTTGCAGATGGCTTCATATTCGCCCTCATTTACTGTGGGCTTTTTTTCCAGGTATCGCTCCAGCAGGCGGTGAACCATCAGGTCGGGGTAGCGGCGGATGGGCGAGGTAAAATGGGTGTAATACTTAAATGCCAGGCCATAATGCCCTATGTTTTGTGTTGAATATTCGGCCTTGGCCATGGTGCGTACGGCGAGGGTTTCTACCAGATTTTCTTCGCCCCGGCCACTTACTTGTTTAAAAAGATCGTTGAAAGATTTGGCCAGGCTTAACTCGGAGCCCAGTTTCATTTTATACCCCAACCTGCCCACGAACTGCGTAAACTTGTTTAGTTTTTCGGGAGATGGCTGATCGTGGATACGGTAAACAAAAGTTTTTGGCGGGTTCTTTCCACGTTGCCTTCCAATACGCTCGGCCACTTTTCGGTTCGCCAGAAGCATAAAATCTTCAATCATCCAGTTGGCTTCTTTTTGCACTTTTACATAAGTGTCGATGGGTTTGCCTTTTTCATCCAAAATAAATTTCACTTCCTCGGTATGAAAGTTAATGGCTCCTTTTTGGAAGCGGTAATTTTTAAGCTTTTCGGCGAGTTTATATACGGCAAGCACTTCTTCTTTCAAGTCGCCCTCCCCGGTTTCAATTACTTTTTGTGCCCCATCGTAATCAAATCTTTTTTTGCTGTTTATGATTGTTTTACCATACCATTCGGTTATTATTTTGGCTGCATCATCCATTTCAAATACCGCCGAAAAGCATAATTTTTCTTCGTTTGGCCTAAGCGAACAAACGTTGTTCGAGAGCTTTTCGGGGAGCATCGGGATAACCCTGTCAACGAGGTAAATTGAAGTGCCCCTTTGGTAGGCTTCATCATCGATGGCTCCGCCGGATTTTACATAATGCGAAACATCAGCAATATGAACGCCTACCTCATGGTTTCCGTTTTCGAGCTTTTGGTACGAAATAGCATCGTCATAATCTTTGGCATCCACCGGGTCGATGGTGAAGGTTGGGGTTTCCCTAAAATCCCTGCGGTTCTGAATCTCAGCAGCGGAGATTTTAATACTGATCTTTTCGGCTTCTTTTTCGGCAGCTTCGGGAAACGAAAGCGGGAAATCATTTTCGACGAGGATGGCTTGCATTTCCACCTCGTTATCGCCCGGACGGCCCAATACTTTTTCCACTTCACCAAAAGGATTGTTGGCATGTTCGGGCCATTCGGTCATTCTCACCACTACTTTTTGTCCGTTTTTTGCGTCTTTTAAATTTGCCAGCGGGATAAAAATATCAACTGGCATGGAGCTGCTGTCGCATACCAGAAAAGCAAATTTCGGGGATTTGTCGATGGTTCCCACGAAACGAGTTTTTGCACGTTTGATGATCTCTGTAATTTGGCCTTCCATTTTATGCCCTTTTCTCCTGGGGAAAAGCTGCACTTTTACGGTATCGTTGTGCAGGGCATGACCGGTATGGCTGGAGCCAATAAATACATCCTCGCCCAGTTCGTCTGAAATCACATAAGCTTTCCCGGTTTGTTTCATATCAACCCTTCCGGCAAGCGTATTTTTGGATGGGGTTTGTTCGTGCATTTTTTCTGGATTAATTTTATATTTCCCACGGCGGTGTTCTTCAAGTTCTCCTTTTCCGACAAGGGTCTTCAGGATTTCTTTCACCATGTTTTTGGCAGCTTCATCGTGTGCGCCTACTACGTGAGCAATCTGTTTATGGTTGTACGATGAAAATGGATTCGCTGAAAAGAAACTGTGAATCCCTGCTATCAGTGATTTACGGCCAAGCTTCGATTTATTTTTTTTTGGTTGTTTTTTTCTGTTTGTCATATTAAATTTTGTATTATTTCTTACGAAAGTATGATAATTAATTAAACGAAGCAGGTGTGTTAATAGTTTTTTGCATCTAACTATTTAATGTTGGAAAATCCTTCGTTTGACCCAGCACAATTTGATTTTCTTAAGGGTATTTCCAAACACGGAAATGTCCTTTTATTTTTATACCGAATTGTTACCTTTGCCAATAATAAAATGCATAAAACTAAGGGATGATCAAGTATTTTCTCATAACCTTGACCTTTCTGTTTTTCTTACAGGAAGTTGTAAAATCAGAATCTATCCCTGATTCGGTTGAGATATTGTTGAAAAACAGTTCTACCAAAAAACATGCTGAGATTTTGAATAATTATGTGGAAGCCCTGGTTTATAATAATCCTGAGGTAGCATTAATTTCAGCAAACAGGGCGCTTGCTTTAGCACAACAATTTGGAAATAATGTTGATGAAATCAAAGCTTTACATAATATTGGAGACAGCTATTATTATCGTGGTAATTATACCGAATCAGTGAAATATTTTAATACGGCATTAATACTTAGCAAAAAAATAAATAACCCGAAACTCACCGCGCTGTCATACTTTAATTGTGCTTGCGGTTACGATTTTCAAAACGACCTCCAAAATGCACAATCTAATTACCTCAGGGCAATCCAACTTTATGATTCGCTTGAAAATAATAACAAGACCGCGGAGTTGAGTTATTACCTTGCCGTGCTCCTGGATAAGCATGGCGAGAAAGTAGGGGCGCTTGCTTTTTACCAAAAGGCAGTAAACATTTACGAAAAACTTTCACTTGAAAAGGATGCCGCCGATTTATTAAATTCCATTGGTGCCCTGTATTTTGATTGGGGAGATTATGAAAAAGCGACCAAATATTACAGTCGCTCGCTCGATATAATGAAATTATTGAATGATAAACCGGGAATCTCACGGGCCTTGAATAACCTCGGGCTTCTTTACCAAACCTGGGGTGATTATGATGAAGCGCTTAAGTATTTTGAGTTATCGCTGGAGATTGAAGAAGAATTGAACAACCCCGAAGGTATCGCCATATCATACAACAACATCGGGATTGTATATGCCGATATGAAAGATAATGGCCTGGCGATGGAATATTATAAAAAAGCCCTGGATATTTACAGGAGCCTGGATAATAAATCAGGAATAGCAACAGCATTGAATAATATTGGCGACATGTATTCGGTGCTTGGCGACCTGCAACTCGCCATCGAAATACTTAAAAAGTCGCTCACGCTCGAAAAGGAAATTGCAGATCAATATGGTATTGCTTTGGCTTTTGCAAATTTAAGCGAGTTGTACCTGAAAACAGGGACATTCGACATAAGCGAAAAATACAACGATAGTAGTTTTGCACTGGCAAAGGGGCTCAACAACCCGGAGGTTTTGTTGCTTGTTTATGGGAATTATTCAAAAATTAATGAACTAAAAGGAAATTATGAAAATGCGCTGAGTTTTTTTAAAGAACGAACAATCCTGAATGATTCGCTTTATAACCAGGATATGCTCAATCAATTAAGCGATATTAAAACAAAATATGAACTGGAAAAAAAAGACCAGGAAATAGAAGCCTTAACAGGCAAAGAGCATGTACGAAGGATAGTTAATATTTTGGCGATAGGCGGCTTCCTCATCATCTTTGTTATCATGCTCATCATGTTTAAACAAGTAAAACATAAAAAGAATGCCTACAAAATACTGGATGAGCAAAACAAACAAATTCTTCAAAGCCGGGAAGAACTAATTATTGCTAAAGAAAGGGCTGAGGAAAGCGACCGGCTTAAATCCACATTTCTTTCAAATATGAGCCACGAGTTGCGCACACCCTTAAACGGGATATTGGGATTTACTGATATTCTTAGGACGGAATTACACGAAGAAGAACTTCGCCAGATGGCCAATTTCATCCACTCCAGCGGCAACAGGTTGCTGGATACACTCAATTCGATTATCGACCTGTCGATTATAGAGTCGAACAAAATGGAAATTGAATACGCTGAAATAACCCTTCATGAATTAGTTACCGACAGTGTGAAACTATTTAAAGCAAGTGCATCCAATAAAAATCTTGAACTTTCTTACGAGGTAGAGGACGAAAGTGTAGTTATTAATGCAGACAAAAAAATATTAAGCAATCTGCTCAATAATTTAATCGACAATGCCATAAAATACACCAACCAGGGAAGTGTAAAAGTGTATGCTGCCGTTAATGAACTACAGTCGCGAACCTGGCTCAGATTAAGCGTTTCTGATACCGGAATTGGCATTGAAGCTGATAAAACCAAAAACATCTTCGACCAGTTCAGGCAAGGCAGCGAAGGGCACAACAGGCAATTTGAAGGTGCCGGACTGGGATTGACAATCAGCAAAAAGTATGTCGAAATTCTTGGGGGAAATATTAAGGTTGAAAGCAAAATCAACCAGGGCTCCCAATTCAGCATATTTATCCCTGTAAAAACATCACGGCTTTCCCCTAAAAACAATAAACCCCAAAACATTCAAACCGACAAAGCACGTATGCCACTGCCAAAAGAAAGTACTGCTTATGATTTCCATATCACTGCTCCCAGGGTGCTGATTGTTGAAAATGACGAAATTAACATTGCACACATAGTTTATGTTTTGAAGGACATCTGCAACATCAACACCGCCCGAAATGGAGAAGATGCCCTTGCAAAAGCAGGCAGGCAACAATTTAATGCCATCCTCATGGATATAAACCTCGGGATTGGCATGAACGGGATGGATACGGCCAAAGCCATAAAAAAAATCGCCGGCTACCAATCAACGCCAATTATTGCAGTTACTGCCAATGCCATGAAAGGACACAAAGAAGAGTTTCTTGCAAATGGCTGTACCCACTATATTTCTAAACCCTATACTGCCGAAGGACTAAGAGGTATAGTTATGGAGGCCATGAATGAAAGTTCATAATCAACATTGAGCATTCTAAACTTTATATGACTAAATTTTTTGCAGCCTGGTTTAAATAAATTGTACAACTGATATGTTCAGGAAACAATAAAACTGAACAAACACACTTCTATTTTGCTTTTTAAGACTTATGAAGATAGCAATACCAACTTTAGACCGAATCACGATTTTTGAACGCACAGGACAAACACCTCTTTTTGCGATTGTTACTGTTGACCAATTAAACATTACGCACATCGAGTACCGGGCAAATCCGCCACACGAGCATAGCGGTGGCGCACACAGGCACCCCGAATTTGTAACTCTGCTTAATGATTGCGACCTTCTTTTGGTAAGAAAAATTGGGAAGCACCTTAAAAATGAGCTGAATGTTGCCGGCATAAAATACGAGATTACCACAGCCGAGCGAATTGGCAGTGCAATACACCAATATCTTTCCTCTTGATTTTACCTCAATGAAATCGATAGACGAAAAAAATTCAAAGCATAATTTTAAAGCATTTCTGTGGCATGCATTTTTCCTGGCGCTCACCTCCAGCTTTATGGATGTGGATACCATCATCCCATCAATACTCATAAATGCCGGCGGGGGTTCGTTTTCGCTGGGACTGCTCACCGCCATCATGCTCGGTGGTTCCAGCCTGATGCAGTTGGTGTTCGCGGGGTTTTTATCAGGAAAAGATTATAAAAAGAAATACCTCCTCACGGGCATTTACCTGCGCACTTTTGCCCTGGCAAGCCTTGCTGTGTTGTTTTTTCTTTCGGATAAAATTCAACCTTATGCAGTTATTATTTTAATATTTGTATTCATCTCCATGTTTTCGTTTAGCGGGGCTTTTGCCAATGTATCCTATGTTGATATTTTAGGAAAGTCAATCTTGAGTAACAAACGGAAAAAATTCTTCACCATGCAGCAAACCTTCAATAGCGTGGGTTTGTTGATTTCTGCCCTTGTGGTAAGGGAGCTGCTCCGGCATTTTGGATATCCTGCCAACTACACCATTCTTTTTGTGATGGCTGCGCTACTGCTTTCAATCGCATCGGGTGGATTCTGGATGATTAGGGAAATTCCTTCCAATAAAAAGTCCGGGAAAAGTTTGATTGAGTTTTTCAGGATGATTCCGGGCGAGGTAAGAAATAACAGCAACCTTAAGTATTATTTAATCCTCATCAACATTTTAGGTTTGGGAATGAGCATACTGCCATTTTTTATGTTGCTTGCAAAAGATAAATTTGGTTTGAGCGATGCTTCCGTGGGCAACTACCTGGTTTTCCGCATTAGCGGGATGTTGATTATCAGTTTACTCATTTTCCGGTTTTCAAGCAAAAGGGGCTACAAAAGCATCCTTACTGCTGGGTTGATATTGGGAATTATTCTGCCCCCGCTTGCTATTTTTCTTTCAGATTATCAATTTATTTATCAATTCGTGTTTATCCTCTCCGGGGCATATTTTAGCATATATAAAATTTCGGTGAGTGGAATTTTGGTCGAGATTTCAAACGATGATAATCGCGCTGTTTATGCCGGAATTGCCGGAGCCGGAAACATCCTGCCAGCTATTTTCCCTTTGATAGCCGGAACACTTATAGCTATTTTAGGATATTGGACTGTTTTTCTTTTTGTATCCTTAATATTAATCACAGCAATTCCTTTTGTAAAAAAGTTGAAATGCAAATATGACGACTGATTTTTTTTTATTAAATAACAGCTTTTCGTTTTGGCAAGGCCCAATAAAGTTTATCTTTGTGGGCAAATTTTTAATCTATAAAATTAGTTATGATGAAATCAAGATTTATTCTATTATTTGCCATTGCAGCAATGTTTGCCTTTCCAAGTTGTGATGAAGACATCCTCGACATCACGGAAGAGTTTTATTATGAAAATGAAGTGGCAGTATCTACAAGCGATTCGGTTATGATGGTAACCGAAGTTGTTGATATGACCGATCAAAGTTCAATCATCAACGATTACAAAGACAAAATCCAAACGGTAGAGATTACCCAGGTAAAGTATTGGATTACCGTTCATAATGGTGATCCTGACCAGGAAATTATCGAATCGACATTAAAAATTGCTGCTGCCGATGGTAGCGGCGAAGAGTTGATTGCAACAATCGAAAACCAGGTTTTGAACAACATTATCCTGGAAGAAAATGCCCAGGCATTAGTCGTTCAACAAGTTGGGGTTGACCAAATGGCGAACCTCATTAAAAACGACCCTTACACTTTCAAGTTGATTTTTAACACTGCATGTAATAAGTCACCCCTTGACTTTACTGTTAAATTCCAGTTTAAAGTAAAAATGGTTGCCAATCCTTTATAGGAATTATAATATTTAGATTTAGCAAAACCCATCATTGACTTCAATCGATGATGGGTTTTTTTTATATCAATAAAAGAAATCTTATGACCGGTCAAATTAACATCGAAGACATTTTACTCCAACACAAAATGTGGCTTGAAACCGCGGAGGGTGAAGGCATTTTGGGTGATGGAAAATGGCAAATTCTCAAAGCTGTTGACGAGGAAGGGTCGTTGACTGCCGCTTGCCAAAAGCTTGGATTAACTTACCGGCGTACCTGGGGCGACCTAAAAAAAATTGAACAACAATTGGGATTCCCGCTGCTCAACAAAAGCAGGGGCGGAAAAGAAGGGGGCATGTCCGAGCTATCAATCCAGGGAAAATCTTTGGTTGAAGCTTTTGATAAATTCCACAAACAAGTGGATGATAAAATCAGCCTTGCTTTTAATGAATTTAGAAATAGCCTATTGGCCTTGAGGTAGGCAAGTGTAAATTTAAATAGAATAATTCAGCAGTAAGCGATCCGAAACAAGTTCGGATTCTAATGTTTGACCTTCCATCTGAAATCTTCGTAACATCGAGCGACCAACAGACAGGTAAAATTCTTCCTCAAAGAGTCCTTTTGGAATTGGTAAATCACACAAATAATCCCCTGATTTTTTATTTCCATCAATACTCAGG
>Ga0208900_1001221_pt1 | contig 14115 bp, 11 predicted proteins | sample AntAceMetag02UKK_FD_184763 | JGI IMG/M metagenome (GOLD analysis project Ga0208900, IMG submission 184763) | Saline lake microbial communities from Ace Lake, Antarctica - Antarctic Ace Lake Metagenome 02UKK (SPAdes) (version 2) | ecosystem: Environmental > Aquatic > Non-marine Saline and... | reverse complement strand
GGACGAAAGTTTCAGGCGCAACCTCGAAGCCGAAGATGAACTTGATACCATTTTTGACGAGCAGGAAGCTAAGTATTTGAAAAAGATTGTAGAGGCAGAAGAAAGGGAAAAAATAGAGCGCAAGCAGAAAGAATTTGAGCGTAAGCAAAAAGAAGAAGCTCTAAAACAAAAAGAAGAAGCTCTAAAACAAAAAGAAGAAGTACTTAAACAAAACGAATCCTTAGCCTTGAAACTGGCAATACACATGAAAAACAATGGGGCCGCAATTGAAGATATTATCAAAGAAACTGGTTTGGGTGCTGAGGAAATTGTTGAGTTATGAAAATTGTTAGAACCGAAGGTTAGGAAATTCATTTTTAAATTAACACGTCATGAAAATCATAAACCCGCTCTACGATAAAGCCTTTAAATACCTGATGGAAAACAACAAGTTTGCCCGCAAGGTATTGTCGGTAATAATGGATGTGGAAGTGGAGGAAGTTATCTTGGGCCAGCAGGAAACGGTTTTCCCCGACCAAAAGCGGAGTTTAACCTTGTTCAGGCTCGATTTTAAAGCCGTGATAAAAGAAGCCGATGGCAGCCGAAAAACCGTTTTGATAGAACTACAAAAATCAAAATATTCCACCGACATCCAGCGCTTCCGCTCTTACCTTGGCAGCAATTACATGGCCAGGAAAAAGGATTTGGGCAAAGTAGAAGAATCCAAGGTGGAATACCAACCTGCCTTTCCCATTATTACAATTTACATTTTGGGCTACAACCTGGACGATTTGCCATACATGGCTGTGACGGTTAACCGTGATGTGATAAACTCGGTGAACAAGGAAAAAATTAATGTAAAGAGTTTTTTCATCGAGCACCTCACCCATCAATCGCATATTATACAAGTGAGGCGCCTGCCAGAAAAACGCAGGACAAAACTTGAAAATTTCCTGATATTGTTTAACCAGGCTTGGGTTACCAGGGAGAATTTTATCCTCGACCTGCAGGAAATCCCCAAAGGTTTTGGCGATATTGCCAAATATTTACAAGGCCCGGTGATGGACGAAGCCTTTCGCCGCAACCTTGAAGCCGAAGAAGAACTTGATACCATTTTTGACGAGCAGGAGGCCAGGTATTTGAAAAAGATTGTAGAGGCAGAAGAAAGGGAGAAAGAAGCGAAGAAAAGAGAAAGTAAGGAGCGTAGGTACAAAGAAGAAGAACGCCGGCAAAAAGAAGAAGCACTAAAACAAAAAGAACATGCATTAAAACAAAACGAATCCTTAACTTTGAAACTGGCAATTCACATGAAAAAAAGTGGGGCTACAATTGAAGATATTATCAAAGAAACAGGATTGAATGTTGAGGATATTGTTGAATTATGAAAAATATTAAAACCGAAAGATTGTAAATTCATCTTTAAAATAACACACCATGAAAATTATAAACCCGCTCTACGACAAAGCCTTTAAATACCTGATGGAAAACAACAAGTTTGCCCGCAAAGTATTGTCGGTCATTATGGATGTGGAGGTAGAGGAAGTTACCCTTGGCCAGCAGGAAACAGTTTTCCCCGACCAAAAACGAAGTTTAACCCTGTTCAGGCTCGATTTTAAAGCCGTGATAAAAGAAGCCGATGGCAGCCGAAAAACGGTACTCATCGAATTACAAAAATCAAAATACGCCACCGACATCCAACGCTTCCGCTCTTACCTTGGCAGCAACTACATGGCCAGGAAAAAGGATTTGGGCAAAGTAGAAGAATCCAAGGTGGAATACCAACCTGCATTTCCCATTATTACCATTTACATTTTGGGCTACAACTTGGATGATTTGCCCTACATGGCCGTAACGGTTAACCGTGATGTAATCAACTCGGTGAACAAGGAAAAAATTAATGTAAAGAGTTTTTTCATCGAGCACCTTACCCATCAATCGCATATTATACAGGTGCGGCGCTTGCCCGAAAAACGCCGGACAAAACTCGAAAATTTTTTGGTATTATTCAACCAGGCCTGGGTTACCAGGGAGAACTTTATCCTCGACTTGCAGGAAATCCCCAAAGGTTTTGGCGATATTGCCAAATATTTACAAGGCCCGGTGATGGACGAAGCCTTTCGCCGCAACCTTGAAGCCGAAGAAGAACTTGATACCATTTTTGACGAGCAGGAAGCCAAATACTTAAAGAAAATTGTGGAAGCAGAAGAAAGGGAGAAAGAAGCGAAGCAAAATGAAAGTCGAGCAAAGGAAAGGGAAGAAAAGGAACGCCGGCAAAAAGAAGAAGCACTAAAACAGAAGGACTCCTTAGCTTTGAAACTGGCAATTCACATGAAAAACAGTGGTGCAGCTATTGAAGATATTATCAAAGAAACTGGTTTGGGCGCTGACGAAATTATTGAATTATAAAAGTACCAAAACCGAAAATTACAAAATTCATCTTTAATATAACACACCATGAAAATCATAAACCCGCTCTACGACAAAGCCTTTAAATACCTGATGGAAAACAATAAGTTTGCCCGCAAGGTCTTATCGGTAATAATGGATGTTGATGTCGAGGAAGTTACCCTTGGCCAGCAGGAAACGGTTTTCCCCGACCAAAAACGAAGTTTAACCCTGTTCAGGCTCGATTTTAAAGCCGTGATAAAAGAACCGGATGGCAGCCGAAAAACGGTACTCATCGAACTGCAAAAATCAAAATATTCCACCGATATCCAACGCTTCCGCTCTTATCTTGGCAGCAACTACATGGCCAGGAAAAAAGATTTGGGCAAATTAGAAGAACCCAGGGTGGAATACCAACCTGCCTTTCCCATTATTACCATTTACATTTTGGGCTACAACCTGGACGATTTGCCATACATGGCTGTGACGGTTAACCGTGATGTAATCAACTCGGTGAACAAGGAAAAAATTAATGTAAAGAGTTTTTTCATCGAGCACCTCACCCATCAATCGCATATTATACAAGTGAGGCGTCTGCCAGAAAAACGCAGGACAAAACTTGAGAATTTTCTTGTATTGTTTAACCAGGCCTGGGTTACCAAGGAGAACTTTATCCTTGACTTGCAGGAAATACCCAAAGGTTTTAACGACATTGCCAAATATTTGCAAGGGCCGGTGATGGACGAAAGTTTCAGGCGCAACCTCGAAGCCGAAGATGAACTTGATACCATTTTTGACGAGCAGGAAGCTAAGTATTTGAAAAAGATTGTAGAGGCAGAAGAAAGGGAGAAAGAAGCGAAGAAAAGAGAAAGTAAGGAGCGTAGGTACAAAGAAGAAGAACGCAGGCAGAAAGAAGAAGCCCTAAAACAAAATGAATCCTTAGCCATGAAACTGGCAGTTCACATGAAAAACAGTGGAGAAGCTATTGAAGATATTATCAAAGAAACAGGTTTGGGTGCTGATGAAATTGTTGATTTGTAGGGAGCTGTCGTAATTAACATCTGACAATGAAATTTCCCATTTTTTTTATCGGAATGGAATTATTGACATAAGAGATAGAATAAACTCCTTTTGAAGTTTTGCACCTGCAACATCTTGTTAAGAAGGCAAAGATAATCGCCAATTCAGCCCATTCATTCATACCAAACTAATGACTTACCTTTTGCTATTCTATTAACAAATAACAACTAACATTAATCATTGCAAAATACTATTTTTGCACCCGATGAAAAATATTAGAAACTTCTGTATTATTGCACATATCGACCATGGCAAAAGCACCCTGGCCGACCGCTTGCTTGACCTGACCCATACCATTGGCGACAGGGATAAAAAGGAACAGGTACTCGATAGTATGGACCTTGAGCGGGAACGTGGTATTACCATTAAAAGCCACGCCATCCAAATGCTTTATAAAATAAATGGTGAGGATTATGTGCTTAACCTAATTGATACTCCCGGCCACGTTGATTTCTCTTATGAAGTTTCACGAGCCATCGCGGCATGTGAGGGCGCTTTGCTAATTGTGGATGCAACGCAGGGCATTCAGGCGCAAACCATATCAAACCTGTATCTTGCCCTGGAGCATGACCTCGAAATAATTCCGGTGCTTAATAAAATGGATATGGACAATGCAATGCCCGATGAGGTGAAAGATCAAATTGTTGATTTGATTGGGTGCGATAGGGACGACATTCTTGAAGCCAGTGCCAAAACAGGTTATGGGGTAGATGTAATTTTGGAAAAAATAATCGAAAAAATACCTCATCCAAAAGGTAATGCCGATGCCCCACTGCAAGCCCTGATTTTTGATTCAGTGTTCAATTCGTATCGTGGCATCATTGCATATTTCAGGATATTCAATGGAAAAATCAGTAAGAATGATTTTGTGAAATTTGTAGCCACCGGCAAAGAATATAATGCTGATGAAATTGGCGTGTTGAGGCTTGGTTATTTTCCTAAAAAAATACTTGAAGCAGGTGATGTAGGATACATTATTTCCGGTATAAAAGCTTCGAAGGAGGTTAAAGTAGGCGATACTATCACGCATGTTGATAATCCCTGTGGGGATATAATCGAAGGTTTTGAAAATGTGAAACCCATGGTATTTGCGGGTATTTATCCTATCGATGCCGATGAGTATGAAGAACTACGGGCTTCGATGGAAAAACTCCAATTGAACGATGCGTCCCTAACATTTGAACCTGAGTCATCGGTAGCTTTAGGTTTTGGTTTTCGGTGTGGCTTTTTAGGCTTGCTCCACATGGAAATTGTTCAGGAACGTCTGGATCGGGAGTTTGACATGGATGTGATTACTACTGTACCAAACGTTAATTATAAAGCTTACACAACTAAAAACCAGGTAATCGACGTACACAATCCTTCCGGTTTGCCGGGTCCGAATGAGCTCGATCATGTGGAGGAACCAATGATTCACGCCCAGATTATTTCCAAATCAGAATATGTAGGTGCAATAATGAACCTGTGTATTGATAGAAGGGGAGAAATGAAAAATCAGGTTTATCTAACCAGCGACAGGGTAGAAATTTCTTTTTCATTGCCCCTGGCCGAAATCGTATTCGATTTTTATGATAAACTGAAAAGCATTTCGCGGGGTTACGCTTCCTTCGATTACCACATTACGGGTTACCAACCCGCTAAACTTGTAAGGCTCGATATTTTGCTAAACGGCGATACTGTGGATGCCTTATCAACCCTTATTCATGTTGACAATGCTTATAATTTTGGCCGGCGCATGTGCGAAAAACTCAAAGAACTCATTCCACGTCAGCAGTTCGATGTGGCTATACAGGCTGCCATTGGCACAAAGATTATTGCACGCGAAACTGTAAAGGCCTTGCGTAAAGATGTTACTGCAAAATGCTATGGTGGTGATATCACGCGAAAGCGAAAACTGCTTGAAAAACAGAAGAAGGGAAAGAAACGTATGCGCCAGGTTGGGAATGTTGAAGTTCCGCAATCGGCCTTCCTTGCCGTATTGAAATTGGATTAATTTAACTCAACAAAAACGAGCCTAATTATGAACTTACAGTATATTTCGGATAATAGAGGAAAAACGACAGGTGTTTTTATTCCTATACAAGAATGGGAAGGGCTTAAATCTAAATTTATAGGATTAGAAGAGGAAGAGCTCGGCGAGCAATCAAAAGTAGAGATTTTACAAGGATTAATGCAAGCTGTTGAAGAAATGAACTTAATTTAACAAGGTAAATTAATAGCTCGTGATGCTAAAGATTTGTTGAATGAGTTATAAAATTAAAACTATTCCTTATTTTGACAGGCAAGCCAAGCGGCTTACTCGTAAATACAAGCCTTTTAAAACAGAGCTTTCCTTGCTGTTCTACTCCTTGGAGGGTGACCCAATACAGGGTATTGCACTTGGCAACGACTGTTATAAAATTCGTATTGCCGTAAAAATCTAAAGGTAAAGGAAAATCAGGCGGTGCAAGAGCTGTAACCCATATTATTGCTGTTAAAGAAGATGTTTATCTTCTTACCGTTTTTGAACGTCAGGTTAAGCGCCTGATGAAAAAATTCTGGAACTCATAAAATTAATTCCATAAAAAAGCCCGAGTAATCGGGCTTTTATTTTGCTTGTTTTTCTTGCTTTTAATACTATATTAAAGAATAAGTTTTGTTTTTCCACATCAATCAATCATCTATAATCAAAACTTATTTACAAATCATAATTGCCTTAAGCTTTTTATCGAGGAGACTCGGTCTGTACCCACACAAAATGCAGTAGTACCAAAAAAAAAACTATTATTCCGTCTTTGATTTCAATAAATCTTCCAAACCAAACAGTTCATCGCGCAACTGGGCGGCAATAATGAAATCGAGTTCCTTTACTGCTTCCTCCATTTTCTTTTTTGTTTTTTGAATGGCTTTGGCAATCTCGTCTTTTTTCATGTATTTAACCACCGGATCGGCTGCAACATTTTGCTGTGTGTTTTCGATGTAAGCACCCGAACTGCCATACTTTTTGCCGGCTACCGAAGTTTGCGACATTATCGAATCGGTGGACTTTATGAGTGGGGTGGGGGTTATGCCGTGTTTTTCGTTGTACTTGAGTTGTATTTCGCGGCGGCGGTCGGTTTCTTCCATAGTCCTTCGCATCGAATCGGTAATTTTATCGGCATACATTATTACCAGCGAATTTATGTTTCGGGCTGCCCTTCCGGCGGTTTGTGTTAACGACCTTTCCGATCGTAAAAAACCTTCCTTATCGGCATCGAGGATTGCCACCAAAGAAACTTCCGGCAGGTCGAGGCCTTCACGCAACAGGTTTACGCCAACCAATACGTCAAAGTTTCCTAAGCGCAGATCGCGCAAAATCTCAACCCTTTCCAGTGTATCCACGTCTGAATGTATGTAGCGGCTCTTAATATTTAACTTGGTGAGGTATTTATACAATTCTTCGGCCATGCGTTTGGTAAGTGTGGTAACTAAAATTCGTTCGTTATTTTTAATCACCCTGTCGATTTCTTCCAGCAAATCGTCAATTTGGTTTTGGCTTGGGCGCACCTCAATAATTGGATCGAGCAATCCGGTGGGCCTGATGACCTGTTCAACAACGATGCCCTCGCTTTTTTGTAGCTCAAATTCGGCGGGTGTTGCACTTACATAGAGCGACTGCCCCGTAATTGCTTCAAACTCATCAAACTTAAGCGGCCTGTTGTCCATTGCCGATGGTAACCTGAAACCAAACTCAACCAAATTTTGCTTGCGCGACCGGTCTCCCCCATACATTGCCCTGATTTGTGAAATGGTAACATGGCTTTCATCCACAACCAAAATAAAATCTTCGGGGAAATAATCGAGCAGGCAAAATGGACGTGTCCCGGGTTTTCGGCCATCAAAGTACCGTGAATAGTTTTCGATACCCGAACAGTAGCCCAATTCACGCATCATTTCAATATCGTAATTTACCCTATCTTCCAATCGTTTGGCTTCAAGGGGTTTTCCAATCTCCCTAAAATACTCCACCTGCTTAAACATATCCTGCTGAATGTCGTTCAGCGAAGATTTCATTTTATCTTTCGAGGTAACGAAAATATTGGCCGGATAGATTGTGATATTTTCATGGCTTTCTTTTTCTCTTCCGCTTATCGGGTCAAAAGTCATCAATTCCTCAATTTCGTCACCCCAAAGTACAATGCGATAGCCAAAATCAGCATAAGCCGGGAATACATCAATTACATCGCCCTTAATACGGAAAGTCCCGTGTTTGAAGTCTATTTCATTTCTTGAATAAAGGCTGGCAACCAGATCGAATAAAAACTTGTTCCTCGAAAGCTGTTGACCTTTCGAGAGCTTAATTACGTTGCTGGTAAAATCTTCAGGGTTTCCAATGCCGTAAATGCACGATACCGAAGAAACCACGATTACATCGCGCCGCCCCGAGAGCAATGATGAAGTTGTGCTCAATCGCAGTTTTTCGATTTCATCGTTGATGGATAAATCTTTTTCGATGTAGGTGTTTGTAGCCGGGAGGTATGCTTCGGGCTGGTAGTAATCGTAATAGGAAACAAAATATTCGACGGCATTATTTGGAAAAAACTGTTTAAATTCCCCGTAGAGTTGCGCGGCGAGGGTTTTGTTATGGCTCAAAATTAATGCAGGTCGCTGCACTTCGTTCAGCACATTGGCAATGGTAAATGTTTTTCCTGAACCTGTAACACCAAGTAATACCTGGGCCTGGTCATTTCTTTTTAATCCTTCAACAAGCTGTTTAATGGCTTGGGGCTGGTCGCCGGTGGGTTTATAATCCGATGTTAATTCGAAATTCATTTTGGCATTTTAAAGTAGCAGGTTATTGGATAATGATCAGAATAATTCACTTCATGTTTTTTAAACCGGTAGGGTTCAAATGCATCGCTGTAAAGTATATAGTCGATTCTTAAAAAAGGAATGTCATCGGCATAGCTTGCGCCAAAGCCACTCCCAATTTCCAGGAAAACATCATTAAGGTCTTCGGAAACAGTATTGTAAACATACGAAAGCGGAGTATCGTTAAAATCGCCGCAAACAATTACCGGGTAGGGCGATTGTGAAATGTAATAGTTTACCAAGTCTGCTTGCTTTGCCCTTTTCCTGGTTGCACTGCTTAGTTTTCGGATGATAGTACTGAAATTGGATTTTTGGGTTGGTGCACCGGGATCAATTACATCCGATACCAGTTGATGATCGGCTTTGGAGAGTCTTATCGATTCAAAATGGATATTAAAAACCCTGACAGTATCTTTTTTAAAAACAATATCAGTATAAATTCCTGAATTGGATGTGGAATTTTCAAACTTGATATTTCCTTTGCCTACGATAGGATATTTTGTGAAAGTAGCAAGCCCGTAATGTTTATTGTTTCCCCTCGTCAAAACGTAATCAACATGATAATTTTTTGTTTCGCTTTTTTCGAGAAAAGGTTCAATGGTGGGAAAGGATTTTTCGTTACCATGAAAAAACTCCTGGAAACAAACGATATCAGCCTGCTCGCTATGCACAAATTCAAATACCGAATTTCTTGTAAAATAATTTTGATTACCGGTCCATTTAAACTGGTCGAACAAGCGGACGTTATAGGAAAGAACTTTCATTGCCTGCTCGTAAGCCCCAACAGGTTTTTCGCTACTGAAAGCAAAAACTTTGAAAAACAAATTGTAACCGGCTACGATAGTTATCAATGAAAACAAGAAAAAATATTTGAGCCTGATTATCCAAAAAATAATAAAAATGGTATTGATAATTAATAAAATAGGATAAAAAACCGCCAGAAGTGCCGGAATAATTGAAGTTTCAGGATAGGTGTATGGAGCAAGATAACAAAGCGTTAGGGCAAATATTAAAATAAAATTAACGAATAGAATGAGTTTTGTCAGTAAACTGGTTTTATGTTTTTTTTTAGGTTTTGACATGGGGATAAAAGTAATTTAATTTTGCTTTTTGCTCGACTGAAACAACATCGCTTTTTCTTCTTTTGTCAGACTGCTGTATCCCGATCTTGATATTTTTTCAAGTATCCGGTCTATTTTGTCCTGTTCAATATTTTTAGTATAGTTGTATTCATCATCGGTCATGGGTCGCCCCTTGTCATAAGACGATCGGTAGTTTGGTTTCTTTTTTGGCTTCATAAAAAACTTAAATAATTTCCTAAAGTTCATAGATGTAGCATTAGATTTAACATTATTATTGGTAACTATCATTTTAACGTAAACGTATCCCCAAAAGGCTCCCCCCAAATGGGCGATATGCCCACCGGCATTATCTCCAACAATCGACAACAAGTCGTAAATAACGTAGAATATGGCGAGATGCCAGAGTTTAATGTTGATATTTGGGAGTCGAAAAATGGAGTAATTGGGAACGTAGGTAGTAACGGCAATTAAAATAGCCAAAACTGAAGCTGAGGAGCCAATGGCAACGGCATAGTTTACCGAGGTGCTAAACCATGGGAAAATGTTGAAGACTGCCACAAAAAATATAGCGCCTGTAAACCCTCCCATTACGAATACGCTGAGTAGTTTTTTTTCAGAGAGGTATTCAACAAATATCCGTCCGCCAAAATACAGAACAATCATGTTCGAGAGGATATGCATGAAGCCTTCCTGCACAAACATATAGGTAAATATAGTCCAGGGTCGGCTAAAAAGCACTTTAATATTTGCGGGAATACCAAGCCATTCAGTAAAAAATGAGCGCTGGGGCATCATGGCCGTTTCGGAAGGAACCTGGAATAAACGGGTAAAGATTGTTACTACCGAGATAAATAAAAATACGGCTACATTGATAATGATGAGCTTTTTAAGTAAGGATGAACCTTTAAAAAAGCGCTTGAATTCTTCGATTGGATTCTGCCTGTAATTCATCATGCTAATAAACGCCTTTTCGTTTCCATAATTTTATCAATAAAAAACCTACAATCATCCCGCCAAGGTGGGCAAACCTGGCAACATTATCTCCCGGCCTGTTGGCAATACCAAAAATCAATTCTACCAATCCATAGCCAATAACAAAATATTTGGCCTTAATTGGGAAAAGAAAAAAGAAATACAACATTGTGTTTGGAAACATCATCCCGAAGGCTAATAATATTCCAAACACAGCTCCCGAAGCGCCTACCATTGGTGTGTTTATCATGGCGTTTAAAGTTGCCATCTCATCGTTGGTATAATTCATTCCCCGGTCTAAAACGCCAAGTCCTTCGCGCATTACTGTTTCAATACTCGCGGGGTCCATTTGTGTTTCCAAAACCGAAATCCTAAAGTATGTTACAAGGAGTTGAATCAATGCTGCTCCCAAACCGGTATAAATATAATATTGTAGAAAGCGCTTTGATCCCCAAACATTCTCCAGCATGTATCCAAACATCCACAAGGCAAACATGTTGAAAAGCACATGATTAAATCCGCCATGCATAAACATGTGGGTAATTAATTGATAAACCTGGAATTTTTCGGAAGAGAAATAATGCAGCCCTAAAATATTGACAAGGTCAATGCCCTGGGTTGATAGCGTTATCGTGGCCAAATACATCAGGCCGTTGATGATGAGCAGGTTCTTAACCACCGGGGGCAAAAACGAAAACCCTTGCGGGCTATATTGTTGGTTATTCATTTGTTTAAGTTTAAAAATTAACTTCTTTAACCGGGGTTTTGTTCAGACTGATTAAAATCAAAAATCATCAATGTTTTTAAGGGTATTATTCTTATTACAGGCTCACCATCCAAAGAAACCTCGGGAACCTGGCAGGCAAATAAAGATTCAATAACGCTTTTCATTTCTATTTGTTGAAGTTTTTTACCGCGTTTTATCGACATATTTTTTGCCAGCGAACGGGCCAAATTGTACTTTTTGTCAAGGTTTAACTCCAACATATTTGTCTTGTAATTATCTATAATTCCTTCGATCAAAGCTACAATATTTGTTTGTTTCAATCCTGCCGGTGTGCCGTTTACGCTAAATTGAAAGTTTTTATCAGGATCGGATTGCACATCAAATCCAAGCATATTCAACTCATCCAGCACTTCTAACAATAACTCTGCCTCGGCAGGTGGCAATGAAATTTTGACAGGAAATAATTCTTGCTGCGACAGGGCTTGTCGCTTACCCAATAAATTTAAATAACGTTCGTAAAGTATGCGCTCGTGGGCATTTTGCTGGTCAATCACCATCAAGCCCGATTTTACCTGCGTTAAAATAAAAGCATTGTGCAACTGGAAATAGCTGTCGGTAGATGATTCTTCATTTACCAGTTTTGCTTCCATCTGCCCTGAACGATCTGTTGGAAATGATTTTTGTTTTTGTTTGGGCAATGAGTTACTTCTGTCGGGGTAAAGATTTTCCCAGTTTTGTTGGTTGCTTTTTTCGCGTATCGAAGGTTCTGGTTTTCGGCTCTCGAAAGGATTAAAATTTGGATCCAGTTTTAAAGTGGGTGGCCTGATGGGTGTATTCTTCGATGGCATTGTAAAATCCAAAGTCGGGTCTTTACTAAAATCAAGGCTTGGCGTAATGCTGAACTTCCCCAATGCAGCTTTTACCGCCGACCTTAAAACAGAATACATCACCTTTTCATCCTGGAACTTTATTTCGGTTTTGGTAGGATGAATATTAATGTCGATTTCATCTGGATTAATATCAATAAAAATAAAATATGCCGGGTAAGAATTTTCAGGAAGCAATTGATCAAAAGCATTGTTAACGGCATGATTCAAATAAGCATGCCTCATAAACCTTTTGTTAACGAAAAAGTATTGCTCTCCCCTTATTTTTTTTGCAAATTCCGGTTTCCCCACGAAACCGCTGATGGTCATATTTTCAATTTCCTGTTGAACAGGAATGAGCCGCTTGTTCAAATTTTGTCCAAATATTGCAACTATTCGTTCTTTGAGCGGGCCGGGGCGGAGTTGAAAAACTGTTTTACCATCGTTGAACAGGCTGAATGAAATTTCGTTGTTTGCAAGCGCAACTCGCTGAAATTCTTCGAGGATATGTCGCAGTTCAATATTATTCGATTTTAAAAACTTCCGCCTCGCGGGAACATTAAAAAACAAATTTTTAATCATCAGGGTTGTTCCTGCCGGACACTGGCAAAACTCCTGGCTTTTCATTTCCGAACCTTCAATTTTGAGGCAGGTACCCAGCTCTTCTTCAATTTTTTTAGATTTTAATTCGATTTGTGCTATGGCCGCAATCGAAGCAAGTGCCTCGCCCCGAAAGCCCATGGTACGGATGGAAAAAAGATCATTAACCGACCGGATTTTTGAAGTAGCATGGCGCTCGAACGACATGCGGGCATCGGTTTCCGACATACCGCAACCATCGTCGGTAACCTGTATCAGGGTTTTGCCGGCATCTTTAATCACCAGGTCGATGTGCTGTGCGCCTGAGTCTATCGCATTCTCCAGCAGCTCTTTCACAGCAGAAGCAGGCCTTTGAATTACTTCGCCTGCAGCAATTTGGTTGGCAACGGAATCGGGTAATAAGTGAATAATATCAGACATAAAAAGCTTAATTCCTCAAAAATCTTAAACAAAAAATACAAAATAAACCAAAAGGGCTGCAACGATGAGGTAAACTAAAAGATTTACACTCTTGGATTTATTACGATTTTTCTTATCAATTCGCTTCCAACGCCGTTCAATATCCCGTTTGAAATTAGCGGGATTTCCTTCGCTACCTTCCTCAATTGCTTTACGTCTTTCTTCCTTTCGTTCCTTTTCTTCATCGTAATACCGCGGCTTGTAATCAAATTGCCGGTTTTTTGCACTCTTAAAAAATACAATTTCCATGATTTTAATATTTATGGCAAAATTAGGACTTATTCCCACATAAGTTTTTTTACAACGACTTTTTGATGGGGACATTATTAAGATCCCGTCTTTTTAGTAATGTTTCCCGCAGATAACGCAGATTTTCGCAAAAAAAAATCAGCGCAAACCAGCCTTGCCAGCCTTGCCGGCCAGGCAGGCTCGCCTCGCTGTAGCTCCGGCGAAGCGGGCCGGCGGGCAGGTTTGCGGGAAATTGTTTTTCTCTCCTTGAAAATGGACGACTTTATGGACAGACATTATTTAAAGCATGCCCAAAAAGCCAACAATCAAGGAATAATGCCGAGTTTAGCTCGAGCCCAGGATTCAAGAATCCCGGATTTGCAACATCCCTGCCTCGCTCGCCTCGCTGCGAAGCGGGCCATAACAATAGCCTACACTGGCGGCAAGGCGGGCTCGAAAAATTACGAAAATTGTCCGAAGGACTCCTTTGGAGAAAATTTTCTATTTTTCGGGACAATTAACAAATAATGCCGGGCTTTGCCCGTGCATGCTCGAAGCTCTGCTTCGGCACAATTAACGGATAAGGATTAACAATTAACGGATAACGATTAACAGATAACAATTAACAAATAACGATTAACGAATAACGAAAAAAGAGCCTCCCCCAAATATGTTTGGCATCCCGGGCAAAAAATTCCACCAATCCACAGGATTGTATAATTTTGCCATAAATAATAATAAACAAATAATCAAATGCCATCAAATCCTGACATAAGTAAGCTCAAGTTTCCCACTTCTAAAACGCTTGCTAAATCAGCTTTTTAGTTGAAGATATAATAGCTCAAAACTGTCTTTAAATTTTGTTTTTCTGTGCGTTATGGGTTAAACAACACATGTTGCCTTATAT
>Ga0208900_1001219_pt1 | contig 14139 bp, 13 predicted proteins | sample AntAceMetag02UKK_FD_184763 | JGI IMG/M metagenome (GOLD analysis project Ga0208900, IMG submission 184763) | Saline lake microbial communities from Ace Lake, Antarctica - Antarctic Ace Lake Metagenome 02UKK (SPAdes) (version 2) | ecosystem: Environmental > Aquatic > Non-marine Saline and... | reverse complement strand
AAGTTCCTATATAACATTGATCCTCTTCAGACCACTCAACAATTTTTAAATATTGGTCAGAATCTTTCATTTTTTTGACTCCTCTATCGCTTTTTTTACATCCTTTTCTTGATACTGCAAGCCCCCTAAGAACCCTGCGTGAGACTTTCACCTCACAGGGCTCAAGCATTGAAAAAGTCCACTGAAGAACCCGGCAGTTTAGAGAAATATCTAAACTGCCTTCTCGATCTTACATTTCGCACTCTTTGTGCATAGTTTTTTGAATTACGTTGATCTCGCAATTTGGGGTACAATTGAATGTGAAAAAACCGGCTACCCACTTAAGGCGGGACAGCCTTTCCAATAGGGCTTCTTAAGAGCCCTGAAATTTGGGAACTTAAGGTAAATACTTCATCTGAAAATCCTGAAAAACGTCCCGTCTTAAGTGGGTAGCCAAAATTGTTATCAATCTTTATTTGTTATATTTGACAATAAAATAAAAGTCAAGTATAGTTTTTCCTAACTGGATAACAACATAATTTGAACATTATCGGGATTGGATATCATGATCAAAATGCCAGAGGCACTCCGCAAAAAATATGACCACCTGTTGGTGACAAGCAGTGTTCCCCCAAAGGAATATGCTGCCTATAAAAAATGGCTGCTATTTTATCTGGATTTTTGTAAGAAATACAATCACCCCTACGCCGAGCCCAAAAGCCTTTCATTGTTTTGTGATAAACTGAGAGAAAAGCACCAGAACGACGCACAGCGCTTGCAGGCCCAACTGGCCGTAAAATTATACTATTCCGTCTTAAGCCCAGAAACAGATACGCTTTGCCCCCGGCACCAAGTGCACCATGTCCGGGAGGAAACAAAGGGGGCGGTCACTGGTGAAAAACCTGACCAGCCATGGGGTATTGCCATTGAAGCACTTAAAAATGAAATCATGGTCCGCCATTATTCAAAAAAAACATTTAAAGCATATTCCCTGTGGGCGGAGAAATTACGTTATTTTATCAAAAACAAATTGCCGGAAAACTTGACCCCTGATGATGTAAAGGCATTTTTAACTTTTCTTGCGGTGGAGAAAAAGGTCTCTGCCTCTTCCCAGAATCAGGCTTTCAACGCATTATTGTTTTTTTTCAGGCACGTACTCAAAAAAGAATTCGGAAAGATTGAAGGCGTTGTCCGGGCAAAAAAGAAACCCTGTATTCCAGTTGTCCTTTCCTGGGAGGAGATTGATCGTATTCTTCAAAATTTGCAATATCCATATGACCTTGTTGTTAAACTGCTTTATGGTTGCGGCCTTCGGCTGTCGGAATGCATGAAACTGAGAATCCACAATTTTAATTTTGATCATCATGTACTGACCATACATGATGGGAAAGGCAAGAAGGACAGAACGCTTCCCCTTCCGGAATCCATCAATGATGCCTTGCAGAATCAAGTAAATCGGGTGATTGAACAGCATGAGGCCGATCTGAAAGGCGGTTATTCCGGTGTTTTTATGCCGGACAGACTTGAAGAGAAGTATAAAAATGCCCCCAAAGAGCTGATATGGCAATGGTTTTTCCCGGCTAAGACGTTGACCTTTGTTGCAGAAATAAATGAATACCGGCGGTACCACCTGCATGAAACCCATGTCCAGAAGGCGATTAAGCGGGCAGTGGGCAAATCAAAAATTCTTAAACGAGCAAGCGCCCACACCTTCCGGCACAGTTTTGCCAGCCATCTGCTGGCTGCCAACTATGATATCCGGACGATACAGGAGATGTTGGGACACAGTGATGTTAGAACGACAAGGATCTATACCCACACGGTGAGGTCAAGAACTGTCAAAGAATCAAAAAGCCCGCTTGATTTCCATTTGTCTAAGAAAATGGATACAGGCCATGATTTTTGAAAAAATAGAAGATATAGCCCAATTAACTGTTTTTTACTGGTCAAATGCAAAAAAAGGATATTTTTAAAATTGAATCTGACTTCCAATGAAAAGAGAACTTTTTCTCTTCATCTGACCTACTCCCTTCTCAATGGGGTGATTCTGGGAGTGCTTGCCCTGAATGAATTTGTCTTTATTAAAAGCCTCCATGGCTCCAACTTTCAATTGGGCTTCCTCTTTCAGTTCAGTGTGGTGGTGTTCGCCTTTTTGTTTATCTTAAATGAATTTTTAAAGCGCATTACCAACAAGAAAAAGCTTCTAAAGGTAGTGGGGATAATCACCCATCTCCCCATGGCCCTGCTTGTCTTTTTCCCCCATGCCAGCCCGGCACCCATTTATAATTATCTTTTTATGGCGATATTTCTGATCTATTTCATGGGATGGCCGGTGACCCTTCCTTTGATTAACCTGTTTTTAAAGAACAGTTATTCCCATGCCCATTTTTCAACCCTGTTCAGCTATGCCACCTCGGTGAGCAAGGTGACCATGCTGGTGGTCACATTTGGCTATGGCCTGCTCCTGGATCTGGACAACTATGTTTTCATCTGGATTTTCCCCTGGGTTTCTTTGCTGGGCATCGGGGGCATTTATCTTTTAACCCGCATTGAATACCGGCAACCGCCCCCTCCGGCAGAAATCCTTCGCCATGGGGTGATGGCATCCATCCGGCAATCCATTCAAAACATGATGGATATTTTAAAAGGGAATACCCCTTACCGACACTTTGAGATCGGGTTCATGTTGTATGGCATTGCCTTTATGATATCCATCACGGTGATAACCATTTTTTTTAATGATTCCCTGCATCTCAACTATGCCAGTGTGGCATTTTATAAAAACGGATACAATGTGGTGGCTATTTTATTGCTGCCCCTGTGTGGGCGGCTTCTGGGTAAGCTGGATCCACGGATTTTTGCCGGGTTCACCTATCTGGCCATGTTTTTTTACATCGTCTCCGTTGCACTGACGGAATTTTTACCGCATAACTTTGAAGTATGGGGCATACATGTCTATTATTTGCTATTGTCGTACATGGTTTTCAACGGGATGTTTGTGGCGGGTATGGCCCTTTTATGGACCATCGGGTCTGCTTATTTTTGCAATGATGAAGATACGGCAGAATACCAGTCCCTGCATCTTTCCCTGGTGGGTGTACGGGCGTTGTTTGCGCCCCTTGCAGGTGTCTGGCTCTATGAGATGATTGGCTTTACCGGAACCTTTTCCATTGCCGCTGGTTTGCTGGTGCTGGCCATGGGGGTGATGGGCTGGTCTTACAAAAAACAGAGGACAGACAATCAAAAAGATTCCCTGAATGCCCGGACTTATTGAGAACTTACCCACTGCTTGATGGTCTCATATACTTCAGGTTGATTAAGCAAGTCCATATGATTTGTGTCACGGGCGATCCATTGATGAGTCTCCGGAAATAAAAGGTTCAAAGCATCATTTTTATGACGCCCAAAGGCGCTGTTCAATGTTACCAGTCCGTCTCCGATAAGCCGATCCCCAAGTGTGCTCCATTCTTTTCTGATGGTTGCGGCGATTGTATAGCACTGCAAGCCGTCCGGTAATGGTAGGGCACTTCGGTGATCACCTGAACATTCAAAACGGTCGCGTCCTTTCCAATCTTCATCCAATATATTGCCATAACGCAGATCTGTAATTCCAGCACTCCGGATTTTTCCAAGGCGGGAAAAAGGTGCGGTGTATGGGCTTATTTCAAGGATCATATCGATACAGTTGCCTGCGCGCTCCAAAGGAGCGCCATGATGCGGTGTGCCGAGAAATACGATCTTTCGCAGATGATTTAACCAAGAATGACCTGCAACCTTCCCGTAATGGCACGCGCTTCGTGAAACGAGACCGCCCATACTGTGAGCAATGATTACAAGTTCTATTGGCTGTGGTAATTGATTAATGAGCATCTCAATCAGGCTGGCAAATTCGCGACCATTTTGGGAAATGTGAAGGCCCGTATTATAATGCAGATAAACCGGAAGGTATCCCAGATCGTCGGCAAGCGCAACTCCATGGTCATGCCCCTGGCTTTTCCATTGCAAATCATTCATACATGATCCGTGTACCATCAAAGCAATTTTACCATCGGCTTGTCGAACGGCTTCGTCAAAGGCTTGATCGCCAACGGCTATTGGCACCCCATTCCGGCGAAATTGCATTGGGATGGTAAGAGGGTTGTTCCTTGCTGCAAGGTGATCTCCTAAAACGCCATTTAATGCAGCCAGAACCAGTTCTCGTTCTGGTGATGAACACTTTTCTCCGAGTAGTGATGAGAATCGTTTAAGCGACAAATCAATGCCATCCCCTACCAATCCGGATACTGTGCGAATGTTACGGTAAACCATTCCTGTGATGCCTGTCGTCCGATTTTGATTCGGTCTACTAAGTATCCCACATAGACTGGTAATTTTATGATGCATGTCTTCTACCAAGTCGGTAATGCCGGTAATAGCGTCAATCGTTAAATTGCCAGCACCACGAATGTCCGAATCGTATTTGATTTTTGTCATATTATTTCATCTCTTAACTACTTCCATGGCTTTAGAGATCGGCAACAGTGTTGATGCCTTTATTTCCATCAAAGAAAAACTTGTCTTAACGGAAGTGACTCCAGGGAGCCTTCGAATAACGTTGCGTGATAATTTTTCATAAGACTCCAGGCTTTCTGACACAACTTGAAGCAAATAATCTGACTCACCAGAGATATTGTGGCAGGAAAGGACTTCAGGAATTTCCTGAATGGCCCGTTCAAATTCCACCAGAGATTCATCCGTGTGTATGGAGAATTTTATCTGCACAAAAGCCAACACCCCAAAACCCAACAGTTTACGATTGAGGTTTGCTTGGTATCCTTGGATATAACCGACTTCTTCCAGACGTTTAAGGCGGCGCCAACACGGTGTTTCACTCAAATTGAGCTTGTTTGCCAGTTTTACATTGGATGCCCGGCCATCTGTTTGTAATAACGCGAGTATGGCACAATCTGTTTGATCAAGTTTATAATTAGACAAAATCTTCCTTATATTTAATAGATTTTGAAATACTCTTTCAATTTGTACGCTAAATTTGAGTCAGAAAGCAAGGACATTTCATTATATATTTGATATTTTAAATTAAAGAAAGCGCTAAATTCAACCACTCAAAGGAGGTTACGTATGAAATTTTACAACCCTGAACAGGCATTGTTAAAAGCACGAAGGGAATTTGGAGAACACGGCGGTGTTGCTCCATCCATTTCACGATCCGCCACATTCACGGTCATGCATCCCGGGACCATGCCGGAAATTTTTAACGGTTTGAAGGGACCCGAACAAGGCGGATGTTTCCTGTACAGCCGCCATTTTAATCCCACTGTGGATGTATTATCACGGTATCTGGCAGCTATGGAAGGAACGGAATCAGCCATTTGCACGGCCAGCGGGATGTCCGCAATATCCTGTGCCGTCATGCAGATCTGCAAAAGCGGCGATCACATTGTGGCCAGTGAAAGTATTTATGGCGGAACCCATGCCCTGTTTGAATCTCTTTTGCCTCAGATGAATATCAAGACCACGTTTGTGGACATTACGGATCTTGAAGCAGTCAAGGCAGCCATCAGTGAACAAACAAAAGTCATCTACACGGAAACCATGGGCAACCCCACCCTCAAGATTGCAGATATCCCGGCCCTGGCAAAAGAAGCACACAAACAGGATATCAAGCTGGTGGTAGACAACACTTTTTCACCATTAATTTTCACACCTAAGATTCTGGGTGCTGATGTCGTGGTTTATTCACTGACCAAATATATCAACGGAGCCAGTGACCTGATCGCCGGGGCCGTCTGTGGAGACCAATCCTTTATTCAGGATTTGATGGACCTTCATACCGGCCGGGTCATGCTGCTGGGGCCGACGATGGATCCTCGTGTGGCTTTTGACGTGCTTCAAAGGATTCCCCATTTGCCCATCCGGATGCGTGAACACAGCCGCAGAGGGATTGCCATGGCTGAAATGCTCAAAGAAATGAATGTCAACGTTTCCTATCCGGGCCTGCCGGACCACCCACAATATGAAAAAGCCAAAGAACTGGGGAATGACGGATATGGTACAGGCGGTATTCTGGCCATTGATTGCGGGACCAGGGAAAAGGCCGAAGAACTCATGAACGTACTGCAGAATGAAGAGTCTTTCGGCATGATCGCCGTTTCACTGGGGTATTTTGATACCCTGATAAGTTGTTCAGGGTCTTCAACGTCTTCGGAAATTGACATTGAAGATCAGCAAAAAATGGGATTATCACCAGGATTACTCAGGATCGCTTTGGGATATACTGGAGATTTGGAAACCCGCATGAAGCAGATGAAAAGGGCAATAACAAAAGTTTTAGAGATTTAAAAAAGAGGTGAACAATGCTTGAAATTGCTGGAAACCTTCTTTCATAAGAACCTCGAATGGTTCTGAAATAGATCTTAGGGGAGTTCATGGAAAATAATATACCCAATATCAATGAGCTTCATACCGACTCTCCAGAGTGCTGCATGCAAGAGTGGGTAGTTTTATTATGATGAAGTCCCTTATACTGGAGAGGGCAGGACAACAGCATCTTTTTGAATGCAAACTTTCAAAAGCTCCAAAACCTTCACGGGGATTTTATGAGCTGATTGATACAATAAACCCTAAATCAGCATGGGTTGTTGCTCCTGTTGATGAACCCTATGAAATTAAAAAAGGTATTTATGTCTGTCCCCCAGCTGATCTGGAAATCTAACTGTAGGGATCACACGAGCACATTTTAACGCCATGCTCACCGGGCGCAGCCGTGTGGGCCGAATGCGCGCTGTGAAGGTCCGGTGTAGCAATTTGTTGGAGACTATAAAGCAATGTATTTATAAATAAAAAAGTATATGTTGCCAATATGGCACCAATGCAGTAAAATCATAATCAGAAATTAAAAAGGATCTTCGCGGATTAGTGTGATTGGGATATGATTGCCGTGCACAATTCTCAGTGTTTACGCATCAGCGGATGTGAATTTTCACACTAATCCATGATGAGCCATTAAAAATCAATATATTTTAAGAACTATATATTTTAAGAACTATATTTTTTAAGGAATTCGCTATGAATGCTGAAATTAAAACAGCTCGCGTTTCTGCTCGAGTAACCCCAAATGTTTTTGATACCTTAACTGAAGCTTCTGAAATAATAGGTGCTACTCTAAACCAATTCTTGGTTCAGGCCGCACTTGAAAAAGCACAAACTATTATTGAGCATGAAAACAAAATCAAACTAAGTCGAAAATCCGCTGATCATCTGTTTGAATTAGTCGAAAACCCACCAAAGATAAATCAAAAACTGAAAAAAGCAATGGAACAATATAAAGAGGATCTATAATGTTTAAAATCGAGTTGTTGGATAAAACACATTATAGAAAACAGTTTGATTGTGGAAATACCGCCCTAAATAGTTTTCTTCAAAAAACTGCTCGACAACACATAACCAAAGGAATGTCCAGAACCTTTATATTGATTGATGACAAATCACCAAGAAACATCATTGGTTTTTATACCCTTTCAGTATGTGAAGTTGAATCAGATTATTTACCGATAGTCCTATCTAAAAAGTATCCAAATCAGGTTCCCGCTGTAAAATTAGCGCGATTAGCAATAAATAAAAACCATCAAAATTTGGGATATGGCAATTATTTGATTTCAAGCGCTGTTGAAAAAGTTATCTTAATTTCAGAGAACGTTGGGATAATTGGCCTTTTTGTTGATGCTAAAGATAAGAACTCAAAAAAGTATTATGAACAATTTGGGTTCATTTCCATAGAAGAAAATCCCCTTCTCCTATTCCTACCTGTTAAAACATTGCTCCAATACAAATAATCCTAATCTTTACAATATTGCGAGCTGTGCGGGTAGCAATTATTTACAGCACATTAATCAATACCTTCGCCAATTTTATTTTGGTTTAAATCTCAATCTATATATTGCAATTTCATTACCATGCTGGCACAAGATCTGGTATTTTGATTGCCAAAGGCAATTGTCATGGCCGTTTTTTGTTAAAAGGTGTGACACTGGAGAACCCTCAGCAGAGCCCCCGGCGGCTGGCCTGACCGGAACATTGGGAACCAAAGGGGGAGGATTTTTGTCCTTCCAGGCGTTAAAAAGCACAGACTCTGTTTGAGGACAAACTTGCCCGCAGTTTCTGTGGTTTAGCCTGGAAGGGCAAAAATACCCCCCGACGTTCCCGTTCCGGTCAGGCCAGCCGTCGGGGGCGGTATTATGCCATTGTTTTATTTATTATATCAGTGGCCAATATGGACGATATTTGTCAATTCAAGACAGGTTAATTCAGGATATGGGCCAGAAATTGTTTGCTGCGCGCCTCTTTGGGATTGGTAAAGATTTCTTCAGGGGGTCCCTGCTCAACCCAGTTGCCCCCATCCATGATCAATACCCGGTGGGCCACATCCCTTGCAAAATGCATTTCATGGGTGACGGCCAGGATGGTCATGCCTTCATCTGCCAGTCGTTCCATAACATCCACCACCTCTCCCACAAGTTCCGGGTCCAGGGCCGATGTGGGTTCGTCAAAGAGCATGACATCAGGTTTCATGGCAAGGCTTCTGGCAATGGCCACCCGTTGCTGCTGTCCACCGGAAAGCCGTGAGGGGTGAACATCCCGTTTGTCCGACAACCCCACCCATTCCAGCAGCTCTTCTGCATAGGGGATGGCTTCGCTTTTGGATTGACCCAGCACTGTTATCGGCCCTTCAATGACATTTTCAATGGCGGTCATGTGGGGAAACAGGTTGAAGGATTGAAAACACATACCGGTTTTTTTCCGGATCTGGAGGATTTTTTTTTCTTCTTCCTTGGTGGCCTTGCCAGCGTTTACAGTGAGTTGGTCCACGGTTATGGTGCCAGCGGTGGGGGTTTCAAGGAAATTGATGCAGCGAAGCAGGGTGCTTTTCCCCGAGCCGGAAGGCCCCAGAATCACCACCACCTCTCCGGCTTTCACCTCAAGGTTGATGCCCTGGAGAACATGACTGTCCCTGCCGAATACCTTGTGAAGATTTTCGATCTTCACCATTGTTTTTTTTTCGTCTATCATTGAATCCTCCTGTCGCCCCGGGCCATGTGTGTTTCAATCTTTTCCTGGATATATTGAAGGATAACACACATCACCCAGTAGATGAATGCCACCATGATCAGCATTTCCAGGGACTGAAAATAACGTCTGCCGATTTTAATAGCCCGATAGCTCAATTCCCATACTCCCATGAGGGAAACCAGGGAAGAGTCCTTGATCATGGCAATGAATTCATTGGAGATGGGGGGAATGATGATCCGAAGGGCCTGGGGAAAGATAATTCTGCGCATGGCCTGGGATTCGGTCATGCCAAGGGCCTTGGCAGCTTCCCGCTGGCCGATGGTGATGGATTGAATGCCGGCCCGGACGGTTTCGGTCATGTATGCGCCATAACAGACTCCCAGGGCCAGGATACCCGCAGGAATGGCCGGCAACGTCAGGGCACTTTGAATACCTGGAATGCCCAGTTCCTCCAGTGCTTTCCCCAATTGGGGCATGGCAAGGTACCACATGTACACCTGCACCAGAAGGGGGGTCCCCCGGATCAGGGAGACATAGGCCGTGGCAATACTGTTGGCAATGGGGTTGCGGGAAAGTCTTCCCAGGGCACCCAGGATGGATAGGATGCAGGCAAGGGAGATAGCAAGGAAGGACACCAGCAGGGTAACTCCCATACCTGTGAGGATGAATACCACCCAGTGGGCCATGAATTTGAAATCAAGTTTAATGATGTAAAACAGAAAGAAAATGAAAGCGGCCAGAGCCAGTAATGCCATGGTGGTATTTCGTTTAAAGCGCGTCTGTCTGTTCTCTATCTCTTCAAGCACCGCATACGCTTCAGGGGGGATGGTACTGCCACCTGTCTTTTGGGGGTCACTGTTACTCATGGTGGAACTCCTTAAAATCACGTGGGAAGCATTAACATTCAACAAATGGACAGGGCTGGGACCTTTACAGCTGCCTTTTGACTTCTTAGGTTTCCCGGCCTCTTTAGTTCAGTGGTTAATCCCGTCAAAACAAAAATTTCAACCAATATTTCCTGGACCGGAAGTTGAAGAAAAAAGAGGCCCTCAAAACGGGGTTTTAGATTACCCCTGAACAGGTCAATTGGAAAAGGGCTTCCCTTAACCCCATGGCAGTCATGCCAGGGGCAGGGAAGCCGCAAGACGTTGATCCCTGTTTCTTACAGTTTAGGGATTAGATCTGTTCCATAGAAATCCATGGAAAGTTTTACAAGAGTTCCGTCTTTGTACATGGATGTAATGACTTCATTGAGTTTTACAATGAGAGACCCGCTGTTTTTACGGCTCTTGTCAAGGGCAACACTTAAGGGTTCATAATAAGTGGGATCGCCCAGCATTTTCAGGGGACATCCTGAACCGCATCCTTCTTTTATGGCCTGGGCCAGGGTCTGCCGGGAAGTAAAAACAGCGTCCAGACGGGCACCGTCACCCAGGGCCAGATCTTCGATTTGGTTGGCATCGGTGGGATAGGTTTTTAAATTTGACTGGGTGGGTTTCCAGGAAAGATAGGTGATTTTTGTGTCCTGGATATCAAGATCCTGCTGCAGGAATCTCTCATTGGTGGTTTCCGAGGCAACACCGATTCGCTTGTCTTTCAAATCATCAATGGTCTTGATGGTGGTGTTATCTTTGTGGATGGCAAACTGGGCCGGAGAGCTGTAATAGGGTAAGCTAAACAACAGGGCGTTTTTTCGCTCTTTGGTGGGGGTCATGGACCCCACAGATATATCCCATCGTTTGCCCCATTTGCCAGCGGTGATGAGATCCCAGTCCGGAGTGATGAATTTGACTTTAACGCCCAGACGTTTGGCGATTTCTGTGGCTACGCTGATGTCAAAACCTTCCAGCTCTCCCTTGTCGTTGAGAAAACTTTGGGGCGCATAGTTGGCGTCGGTGGAGACTTTGATAACGCCTGCGGCCATGATTTCGTCAAGAACAGATCCGGCGGCCATGGTGCTCTGTACAGAAAAAATCAAGAGTCCTGCCATCAGTAATCCCAAAAACATGTTCCGTTTCATTTGCATTTTTTCTCCTTAAATAAGAATAATAATGAATCACTAAAGTGATCAGAATTGCCCTCCCTCCCATTGAATGGAATTCTCTGTGACATGATAACTGAGGGAGAGAATAAGTGTTCCGTTCCAGAAACTTTTTTAATATAACATGGTCGTGGTCTCTATACCATTTAAAAAAAACAGGGTTTTCCTATGATCGGTTCGTTTTTTTTATGGATGTCTCAATAGTCAATTGATTTATTTATGTATGTTTCAATGGTCAAAGCTTAATGAGGATTGGTTCTGCCGTGACCACCGTTGATATAAAGCCCTAAAATAGACCGTCTATCCATGAAAATAATCAAAATTTATTATGGATAGATAGCCTTTCTATGGGATTTTACTCTTAAAATTAGCGATTTCGTAACTCGGCCTTGGTGACTAAATTTCTTCAGTCGGTTTTTGGAAAATGAGGTCAGCTCTATAACTGTGATCAAAAAAATGGGCTTGTTGTGTGTGTTAAAGTTATCCAGCCAGCAGTTCCCTGGCAAGTCTGACCCCTGGCAGTTTCTTCATCGCCCGACATACGTCAAGGCGATGATTTTACTGGTAGGAGAATTAAAGGCCCATCTGAGCCTTGAATAATTCCACAGATCGAATTTTAATATCTAACAGTTCTGCAATTTTCATTTTTGCGCGAATGCCCTTGGGGCCGCCTGCAATGGAGGTAACGGTGCCGAGTCCCAGGTCCTTCCTGAGTTCGCGCATCACCTCTTCATTGGTCAGGTCAAATACCTCAATCCCCAGTTTTTCTGCAACATATGCCTTGGCGTCATTTATTTTCATCTTGCGGGTCATCTGCATCCAGGCAACCAGATCTCCGGCTGTCCGAATACCGCCCATGCATGATGCCATGATATGTGCAATGGCCATTCCCATTGGATCGCCGACGCCAATCTACAGCCCGTCGGCCTTGCCAATTTGTACCAGGGCTTTGGATACCCGGGTGACGCAGTCAATGGGGGGTTGTTCCATCATGGGAATACCGCACACCCCCATGCCCACGTTGGCATGGACCGGGATGGTGGCCGCATCGGTGGTGGCCTTTAAAAAGGTCACGGCCCGGGCCAGATTCCAGGGAACGGATTCCGTGGTGGAGGTGTTAACCGCCATGCCGTAGATGTCAGCCCCGGCTTTTTCAACGGCCTTTACCTGGTCTATGGTGTACATCCCGGCAATGCGTTTATCGTCATAGGTCAGTTCCCCATGCATGCCAAGGATGAACTCGCCAGCTCCTCCCATGAGGATGGGAAGATCCGGAAATTTTTCTTTGAGTCGTTCAACACCCTTGAGGGCTGCCAGAAAGTCGGCATCCCCGGCAGAGCCAGAGGTGTCAAAGTTTAACCCCTCAAGGCCCACGTCGGCAAGCTTAGATCCCACAAAGACCAGATCATCTGCCAGGTATTCACAGGCCTGTTCCTGGGCCCGCCTGGCCTCCTCAATTTTACCAAGGGGCATCAACTCTGCTGCATTGGGGCAGGGGCCATCGGGCTGGAAGTAAAGCCCCATGTTGGGCTGGGCACCGTAAAAGAAGGGGGCTGTGGTGGTCTGGGAAATATTGTAATAGTCGTTGGCCTCAAAGTTGATGATACTCTTGACTGGCTTATAAGAGTAATCGCTGTGCCCAAGGGAGGTGGTGTCTGCCCCGCAGGCACGTTCGTAGGTCAGCACTGCCTGCTGGCGGCTCAAGGGGGTGCCCACGCCACCGCCGTCCTGGCCTGAGTAAAAGCTCATGGTGGTGCCGTCATCGGACACAATGACCTCTTCACCGGGATTGACGCTGACAATGCGGGAGGGTTCGGCCAGGATGTCAAAGAGTTTTTTCTGATCCGCTTGACTCAGCTCGGGTACACCGATGCGTTGGGCTGCATCGGCACAGCCGTCCTGGATGTCTTCCATGACATCCTCGACATCCATCCAGAGCCGTTCACCATCCCCCATGCGGGTTAAAATCTGGTTGCTCATGTGTTGTCTCCATTTAAAATACCCATCTCCCGTTCCGTTTCCGTCACAATGGACCGAATGGTGGCCAGAACGTCGTCTGGCAGGGGGGTGGGCTGATGATTTTCAAGTATGGTTTTGACCTTTATTATGGCCCGTTCATAGGCCGTTGTGGCACCGGCTTTTTCCCAGGCCCCACGCATTTTTCGATCAATTATTTCTGCTCTGGACTGGCTTCTCATCCATTTAAAGGTGTGGGGGTTCATGAGGAAATCTCCGCCGGGACCTGTCTCCTTGACAGCATCCACGGCAAGGGTTTCATCATTCACCAAAATACCCTGCACCGTATGTTTGATCATCCGTGCAAATTCACAATCCAGAACCAGTTGACCATAATCAAAGGTGATGCCGCTTTCCAGCATCCCCAGACCGTATATCATATTGGCGCCTGCCAATGCGGGTATCAGTCCGGTTAATGTCTTTTCATGGCCTGTCTGGGTATCAGATATTTTGCTGTCGCCCTAACCACCGGCGACATAGCTCGGAAGCGCATAGTATCTTGCCAATCTTGCCACGGCCCCGCTGATGAGGGCACACTCCGGGGTTCCCACGGTGGCGGCGGCAAGTTTTAAATCCATGGCCGTTGTGGAACTGCCATAGATCACCGGGGTGCCCCGCCGTGTGAGCTGGGCCAGGGTGATGCCAGCCAGGATTTCTGCATTGTGGTTCACCAGGGTACCGGCCAGGGTCACCGGAGAGGTGCCGCCAGCCATGGCCATGGAGAGAATGTTGCAGACCACATTGTTTTTGGCGGACTCCATGATGATCTCACAGCAGTCTGCAATGAGTTTCAAGGGGCTCACCGGGCAGGTGGTGAAGGAGACCAATTTGCGTTTTTCAAAGGCTTCTTCGCCTCCGGCAATGGCTTTTCCCATGTCAATTATTTTATTTAAGAATTTGCCGTTCACCGGGCCAAAGGCACAATGTTTGGTGGTGTGGGTGAGATAGGCTTCGGCATTGTGAAGGGCCACAGTGTCCTGGTTTACATCATGGGCGCCCAGGGCTTTTTCACAAAAATCAATTTCATCGAGAAAATC
>Ga0208900_1001218_pt1 | contig 14164 bp, 11 predicted proteins | sample AntAceMetag02UKK_FD_184763 | JGI IMG/M metagenome (GOLD analysis project Ga0208900, IMG submission 184763) | Saline lake microbial communities from Ace Lake, Antarctica - Antarctic Ace Lake Metagenome 02UKK (SPAdes) (version 2) | ecosystem: Environmental > Aquatic > Non-marine Saline and... | reverse complement strand
AAGTCCTTCAGATTGCATTCGGCTAATATATAAATCAATAAGCCCAGAGTTAAGATTTACTGGTCGCATATCATCTAATCCCCCGATATGATCATGATGATTATGGGTAATAAGTATCCCATCCAAGGATTTAATATTATGCACTAATGCCTGCTGTCTAAAATCTGATGAACAATCGATTAGAATACTGACATCATCATTATGCAACCATGCTGATGTTCGGAGTCGCTTATTTTTAGGATTATCGCTTAAACAAACAGGACACGTACAACCGATAACTGGAACCCCATCAGAGGTACCTGTGCCCAAGAAAGTTAGTATCGCATTCATTTTAATATGATTGTTAGTTCTGAAGAGTTAACTCAGACAATTTCAAATTATTCTGTAAAAGATAATCTGCCAAATCTTTAACAAGACTCTCTGTTATTTTTGGGTTTACAAAATTCATTGTACCAATAGATACTGCATTAGCTCCAATAATTAAGAACTTTAGAACATCTTCTAAACAGGATGCGCCACCAGTACCAATAATTGGCACTTTCACATTTTGAGCAACATCATAGACAGCTTTCAACGCTATTGGTAATATCGCAGGACCAGATAAGCCAGCAACACCCCGCTTAAAAAACAATTTACGATTCGTTACATCCACTTCCATCCCTGGAACTGTATTAATTAAAGTCAAAATCTCTGCACCTGCTAAAACCGCTTCTTTTGATAGCGTCACTAAATCTGGCACAATGGCTGACAACTTAACAATCAACGGCCCATTATAAGCATTGCGTACCTGCTTAATCATCTCTTTCATAACAGGGATATCTAAACAAAAAGCTAATCCACCTGCATCCACATTAGGGCATGAAAGATTCAGCTCTAACGCATTAATTCGCTTTTCTTTCTCTAGAATTTTAGCTAATTCCACATTCTCTTCAATTGTATGGCCAGCTATATTTCCAATTACACTTAGATTCTTATATTTTTCTAAAGCTGGGAGTCGTCGATTTAGCAAATCTTCAATCCCCTTATTCTCCAAACCAATAGAGTTCATCATTCCAGAAGAAGTTTCTGCAACTCTTGGTGGAGCATTCCCTATTCTTGCTTTAAGAGTAACGCTCTTGAGTGTAATTGCACCAATTTTGTCTAAATCGACAAAATCATTAAACTCTGTTCCATAACCAAAAGTACCCGAAGCCGTCACAATCGGATTCTGAAGTTCAAGTCGTCCTATTTTTGTTTTTAAATCTACCAAATCTCTGCCCCATCAAAAACCGGCCCATCTGCACATACTTTTTTATAACCTGTTTTAGTTTCGATTACACAACCAATGCAGGCGCCAAAACCACATGCCATTCTTGCTTCCAAAGATACTTCTGCTGTTATTCCAGCTTTATTAGCAGCTAGTACAATTGCCTTCATCATTGGCATAGGACCACATGCCTGTATATGCTCAATTTTTTTCTTTTGAATATATTTATCAATATTTTCACAAACAAAATATCCTTCTACATCATCAATATGTGTCTTTATCTCGGCTTCTTGCCAAGGAATAACTTCATCCAGTGTTTTTACTCCGTGTATCATAATAATGTCGTTTGAATCTTTTAATTTATTGTATAAATAGTAAAGAGGAGCAATTCCCATTCCACCACCAATTATTAGAAGATTCTTATTTTTGCACTGACTAAATGAATTACCTAAAGGACCCAGAATCTCTACCTTATCTCCTGGGATTAAAATGGACATAGCATCTGTTACTTCACCTTTTACCTTAAACATTATGCTAAGTGTTTCTCCTGCTACATTATGGATGCCAAATGGTCGTTTTAACAAATTGGCACTTGGAGTCTTTGATAGGATTGAAATATTTACAAATTGACCTGCCTTAGCACTTGCAGAAATATTAGGACAATTTAGCTCTAATAAATAAGTATCCTTAGCTATATTCTGATTATTTTTTACGTTAGCTATTTCGATGATTTTTTTTGTATCTGGCATTTGTGTGCTCTATCGGTTATTGCAGTGGCTGTATCTATAAAACTTGCGTCAAGTTTATTCCTAAATACTTGTTTTATAACAACTGCATATTTTGTATTAAAAAATATTACCCTTGCAGAACCTGATCCAAGCTCTTCATAAAAAGGATCGATATCTTCTTTAATCTCAACAATACTTTTACTACTTAATTTTTGAAAATCTTTTCTAGAATATGCTCGAACAAATCCGATATTTTGAATTTTTTGAGCATGGAAATATCCCTTCTTTAACTCATACAATATTCCTTTTGTTGATTTAAATAACTCTAAATAATAACTTAATACCTCAGTTGCTAAGGCTTCTTCATCTTGCACCTTACTGATTTTATCCACATACTGAACAAACTTTTCATATTGCTCAATTTCTCGTTTTGCAACATTGCTTAAATATAAATTATGGTATTCCTTCGCCCAATGGAACATAGCCTCGGAGAAATCGGATACTTCTTTCGATTTTTCTATATGTTCCAAACTATGACAAATAAAAAAACCAAATAGTTCTTTTTTATCTTTAATTAAGGGAAAACAATGAGTTCCACCAATGGTATCCCAGTTTTCTTTTTCACTTTTAATTATTGGATACGCCTCACGAGGTAGCATAATAGATTCATTATAAAAATTGTGAACCATACTTGCAGACTGTATTTGCTGATCACTTATCATAAAGTCAGCAAACAAACTATCTTTTGCATATTTCACATACTCTATATCTTCGCTTATATAGCCTTTCCAAGCAGCAACGGAGTATTCATTTTCTCGTTTAATAAATAATACATATTTTTTAATATTGAATTTGCTTAGATAAATATTGAGAAACTGATCCTGTGTATATAGAACTTTGGGTTTTGTCCTATACGTTTTATATAATTCTGATTGCTTTTTTTTATCTACTAAAAAATCAAATGCCATCAATATGTATTGTAGTGTCTTAGCGCTTAATTTTCAAGTTTTAATAGGAGCAGACTACAACCATTTATTCTGTTTTTTAGACTTATTAGACTCTTTAGTAAATATTTTTGCTAAGATCTCTGAAACGTTTTTAACTCCAATAATAGTCGGTGGATTAGTTAAATCTTTCTTTACTTCCTCTACTTCCATTAAATTATCAAAGGGAACAAATACTTCTTTAATATTGTGTCGTTCAGCAGCCAGAAGTTTTTCCTTTACACCACCTATAGGAAGTACCTGCCCATGTAAAGCAATCTCTCCTGTCATCGCGATATCAGTCCGAACCGGCCTTTTTGTATAGGCAGAAATAAGAGCTGCTGCAATCGCAATTCCTGCAGAAGGTCCATCCTTTGGAATTGCATTTTCTGGAATATGAATATGAATATCAAAACTCTTATAGAAGTCTTTCTTTAATCCCAATTTCTTTGCTATTAATCGGACATAACTAATAGCTGCCATAGAAGATTCCTGCATGACATCACCCATTTTCCCTGTTAGCTTCAATTCTCCATTCCCGTTAAAAACACTCACTTCAATTGGCATAACCTCCCCACCATGAGCGGTATAGGCAAGTCCAAGTGAAATTCCAACGGTTGGTTTATCTGGGATTAAATTCATTTTATATTTTGGATGACCCAACATTTCAAGAAGCAGCAAATCAGTAATAACTTGTTTTTTTTCAGATTCTAACAATTTAAGCGCCACTTTTCTAGCAATTGCCGATAAACATCGCTCCAATTCTCTTAACCCGGCTTCTCTCGTATAAAACATAATAATCTGTGTTAATATGCTATCACTAATGGTAAGTTTTGAGCTTTGAACACCATGTGCTTTTAACACTCTTGGAATTAAATACTGTTTTGTGATTATTAGTTTCTCATGATTACTGTATCCAGATAGTTGGATCAATTCCATTCGATCAACTAAATGAACAGGCATATCAAACGTGTTATTGGCTGTTGCAATAAATAAGACCTCACTCAAATCGAAGGGTAATTCCATGTAATAATCATAAAAAATTCTATTTTGCTCTTTATCTAATACTTCTAGTAAAACTGCTGCTGGATTACTTTGAAAATTTTTACTAATCTTATCTATCTCATCTAAAAGTATGACCGGATTTTTTGTTTTTACATTATGAATTGTTTGGATAATCCGACCGGGCATAGCGCCAACATATGTGCGTCTATGACCGCGAAGTTCTGCTTCATCATTCATCCCACCTAGAGATATTTTAACAAATTCTCTTCCCATAACCTCCGCGATAGATCTAGCTATACTGGTTTTACCAACACCACCTGGCCCAACCAGACAAAGTATGGACCCCTGGATATCACCCGTTAATTTATACACAGCTAGAAATTCGTGAATGCGTTCTTTTACTTTTTTCAAGCCAAAGTGGTTTTTATTTAATAACTCGCCTACTTCTGAAATATCAAAATCTCGCTGTTTTACTTCATTCCACGGAAGTTCTAGAACCCATTCTAAATAGGTTTTAATGATTCCTGCTTCAGCTGATAAATTGGACATTTTTATTAGCTTGTTTAGTTCCCGGAAGACCTTTGTTTTAGCACCTTCCGGCATATTTGCAGATTCTATTTGCTGTCTATAATCCTGTATTTCATCATAGTCTTCACCAGAACCTTCTCCCAGTTCCGCCTTAATTGCTTTAACCTTTTCCTTAAGATAATGTTCGCGCTGAGATTTTTCAATATTATCCTTAATAACCGTATGCAATCGCTCTTCCACCCGAATAATATCGATTTCTTTCATTATCAATTCAAGGAGCACATTCAGTCTTTCCTTGAGACTATCTGCAGCCAGTAAATTTTGTTTCTCATTTATTGGAAACATTAGGAAGTGCGCAATTGTGTTAACAAAATTTATTGCATCACTATTTTTCAAACACTCGGTCACAACCTCTGTTGGAATATTTTTATTCATCGAAAGGTAGACTTCCAACTGGTCATACACAATGTTCATAAGTTCTTTTTGTTCTGCTTTGGATGAAAAATCTTGTTTATCTTCAAGTACACTATATTCGACTTCAAAAAAAGTCTTCCGAGGAAGAAACTTATCTATTTTTACTCGTTGCTCGCCATGTATGAGCACTTTACTTGTATTACTATCAATTGGTGTAATTTTTACAAGCTCTGCTAAGACACCAATTGGAAGTATATCTTTACTAAGCGGATTATCTACCCCCAGTTTTTGTAAACAAATGATAACTTTATTATCATTCTTTTTTGCATGTTCAATCGCTTGTAACGATTTTTTTCTCCCTACAAAAATAGGAATGATTATACCGGGAAACGCGATTATATTCTTAAGTGGTATAAGTGGATACTTAGCTAGCATCTTTTTCCAGATGTTCTACCTGGGGAAACCGCTCTCTAATTATTTGAGAGTTGATCACTATTTCCTTTTTCTTACCCTTCTTAGATGGGACCTCATACATATGGTCTAACATTAATCCTTCTGTTATTGCCCGAAGAGCTCTTGCCCCCATTTTTTTCTTAATTGCAATTTTGGCAATTAATTTCAATGCACCAGTAGTAAAACTTAGCTTAACATCATCCATTTCCATTAGCTTTTGGTATTGCTTAACTAATGCATTTTTGGGTTCTGTCATTATTTGGACTAATTGCTCTTCTTCAAGCTCTTTCAGTGCTGTCACAATTGGCAATCGACCAACTAACTCTGGGATAACACCATACTTAATAAGATCCTCAGACTCAATTCGATCATCCTTGTTCCATAATTCAACATCCTCGACAAACCCAATTGTATTTTTATTATTTCGCTTTCCTATTATCTCTTCGATGCCATCAAAAGCACCGCCACAAATAAATAAAATATTCTTTGTATTCACCTGAATAAATTCATCATTCGGATGCTTCCTCCCAGCATGTGTTGGAACATTTACAACCGTACCCTCTAGTATTTTAAGAAGCGCTTGTTGAACGCCTTCGCCAGAAACATCACGGGTTATAGACCGATTTTCACTTTTTCTTGCAATTTTATCAAGTTCATCGATATAAATAATGCCACGTTCGGCTTTTGATACATCATCACCGGCTATTTGTAATAATCTAAAAATAACAGATTCAACATCCTCCCCGACATAACCAGCTTCAGTTAATGTTGTCGCATCGGTTATCGTAAATGGGACATTTAGTATTCTAGCCAATGTTTGTGCAATTAAAGTCTTACCACTTCCAGTAGGACCAACAAGTAAAATATTAGATTTTTGAATCTCGACATCATCAATAATACTTTGGTCTGATTCACTTAATAAACGCTTAAAGTGGTTATAAACTGCTACTGCAATCGTTTTTTTTGTCTGCTCTTGTCCAACCACGTACTGATCCAAAAAATTAAAAATCTCTTTTGGTTTAACAAGAGTTAAATCTATATCAAGAACACTTGCAACATTTGTTACAATCTTGTGACCAGTTTCTAAGCACTGATCACAAATATAGATTTCGTCTTTATGTTCTTTATAATCACTTTTAAAAAACACCTCAGCATCTAATTCTTTAATCCCGCAAAAAGCACATACCGAATCCTTAGTCTTCACCAATTAACTTCCTCCATAATATATTAACTACTTTTTCTTCTTTTTATTATCTTTTATTTCTTTTTGAGTTAATACCTCATCTATCAACCCATATTTGACAGATTCTTCTGCTGATAGGAAAAAATCACGATCGGTATCATTCTGGATTGTTTTAATTGGCTGACCTGTATTTTCTTGAAGAATATCATTTAGATATTTTTTCAAACGTAAAATTTCTTTTGTTTGAATCTCAATATCAGTTGCTTGTCCCTGAGCACCACCTAAAGGTTGATGTATCATAATTCTAGAACTAGGTAGCGCAAAACGTTTGCCTTTTGCCCCAGAGGATAAGAGGATTGCCCCCATACTTGCAGCTTGACCAATACAAATTGTGGATACTGGTGTTTTCAAATATCTCATCGTGTCATAAATAGCAAGTCCGGCAGTAACAACTCCACCTGGGCTATTAATGTACATGTAGGCATCTTTTTCTGGATTTTCTGCCTCAAGAAACAATAATTGCGACACAATTAAACTAGCAGTCTCATCATTAATTTCACCACTAACAAATATAATTCTTTCTTTTAACAATCTGGAAAATATATCGAAAGATCTTTCGCCTCTTCCAGTTTGCTCTATAACCATAGGTACTAACATAATGCTGCCTCCTTAAATTTTCTGACTTTCTATCACTAATACTAACTCCCTTCGCTCCATAAATGAAGACCTCAAAGCGAGTTATTTACTTTTTTTGCTTTATTTTTGCACTCTTAATTAAAAAGTCGATTGTTTTTCTAGAAACAATTGTTTCTTTAAAATTATCTTCCATTTGCAACATTTGCTCTCTAAGTTGCTTTTTCTTCTCTTCATCTTTTTCAAACTTGATACTTTCTTCTACTTCTTCGGCCATATCATCACTTGTTGCTTCAATTGCTTCAGTACTTGCAATAAATTCTAAACCTAAGCTAAGTTTTACATTTCGAATAGCTTCTTCCTTGTAATCTGCTCTCAAATCTTCTGCTGTCTTCTGAGTCATACTTAAATATGCATCTAACTTTAGGTTATATTGCTGTAAACCCATCTCCATTCTACGAACCATATAATCGAGTTCTTTCGAAACCATTATGTCGGGAATATCACCAACAACATTATCACTTACCCATCTTGAAATATCTTCTTTCAGTTTATTGTCCGCAGCTAATTCTTTTTGCGCGCGCAGTTTTTCTTCTACTGATTTTGTATAGTCTTCAACTGACATTTTGTCAGACTTTTCAGAAATTAATTCGTCAGTTAATTCAGGTATTTGCTTTACTTTTACGTTACTTAGTTTTATTTTGAAATCAACTTTTTTACCCGCAAGATCTTTGTTTTTCATTTCATCCTCAGGAAATGTTATATCAAATGCCTTTGTATCTCCAACATTCATTCCTATTAGTTGATCGTCAACTTCTTTTGAAATAACCGCAGCACCAATCTTCATAATATCGCCTTCTTTGCTGAGTACTTCATTTTTCTCACCATCAACCATTGCTTCCACATCAACAGTCACAATATCTTCAACCTTAGTTGTTGCTGAATTATCTTCATCATACGTGGCGAATCCTTCTAAAAACCGATTTACTTCCGCACTGACATCTTCTTTTCCAAGTTTCACTGCTTCTTTTTCTAGCTTAATACCTTTATACTTGTTTACCTTTACTTCTGGCTTTACTTCCACTTCTATTGATACGATAAGCGGTTTATCCTTTTCCATTTGAATAACTTTGATATCCTTCGGATAATCAATAACAGCTATATCATGATCTGCAATTACACTTGGATATTTATTATTTAGAAGATCGATCATCGCTTCATAAGACAACTTATCAAAACCATAGTACTGATAAAACATTTTCTTTGGAGTTTTCCCTTGTCTAAAACCTGGAACACGATATTTTTTAACTAACTCTTTGTATTTTTTATCTATATAAACTTCCAATTCAGAGTAATCATCTTCCACTTCAAAAGACACTACATTCCCATCTCTTTTTAACTTATCAATTTTCATTTACAATCTCCTTTTACTAAGAAATAACTAAGCATACACCCTTATCAGCAAAAAAATTCGCATCAATACTTCTGATATAATTTGGAATTTTTTTCACTTAAAAACAAAGACACATAACTTTTATTTTAGATATATTCTAGGACCATTTTAGCATATTTATCTGGTCATTGCATATCATTTGTCTTGTACTCGAGCCTCCTTCTGTCGGCCTCCTAAATCCTGTCGAATGCGAAAAAAAGGCCCACGCAAAACGTGAGCCCCTTTCAAATAAAACGGTACAGCTAATAAAATTAGCTTAAAAATAACATTTCAGCATAAGTCGGCATTGGCCAGTAGTCCTCGCCAACAATAGTCTCAAGATAGTCAGCAGTCTCTCTAAGAGAGTTCATTGCTGTAAATACTTTATCTCTAAAAGCCTCTGCTCGTCTTTCAACATTTTCAATTCCTTGAGCTTTTTCTGTAATTTCTTGCAATTTATTCGTTTTATCAATTAGATCTTGTAGATTTTTGTTAACATCTTCAACTCTTACTTCAACAGCTTTGTTTGTTAAACCCATTGTTTCAACACTTGCAACAAGATTAATTTGATCTTGTAAATAGTCACCAACAGCTGGAATAATTTGTCTATTTGCCATTTGTAATGATGTTAATGATTCGATATTTATTTGTTTAACATATCGCTCCAAATATACTTCATATCTAGACTCTAGCTCTGCCTTACTAAGAACGTTAAACTTCTCAAATACTTTAACAGATTCTTTATCTACTAATGCCTTTAACGCCCCAACGGTTGATCCGATATTTGGTAAACCACGTTTTGTAGCTTCTTTTAACCAGTCATCAGAATAGTTATTACCGTTGAAAATAACCTTCTTATGCTTCTTAATCAATTTAACCAAAATATTTTGAACTACTTTATCTAGTTTTGACTGATCTGCTTTTTCTAACTCAGTCGCAATTTTATCGATCTTCTCTGAAACAATTGTGTTTAACACACAGTTTGGTCCCGCAGTTGATGCTGCTGACGGCACCATTCTAAACTCAAACTTATTTCCAGTAAATGCAAATGGGGATGTTCTATTTCTATCAGAATTATCTATTGGTAACTGTGGAAGTGTTTTAACATTAATGTTTAATTCATCATCTTTTTTTGCAGCTTTAAACTTACCCTGTTCTATTCCTTCTAATATTTCAAATAACTGTGTACCTAAAAAGATAGAAATAATTGCTGGCGGTGCTTCGTTTGCACCAAGTCTATGATCATTACCAGAATTAGCCGCAGATGATCTTAAAAGTGCAGCATAGTCGTCGACGGCGGCGACTACTGCCATCAAGAAAATCAAAAACTGCAAATTATCATGAGGAGTAGCTCCTGGCTCTAATAGATTTTGTCCATCATTCGATGCTAACGACCAGTTATTATGTTTACCAGAACCATTTATTCCTGCATATGGTTTTTCATGTAACAAACACACAAAATCATGTCGTCCTGCAACACTTCTTAAAATTTCCATAACTAATTGATTGTGATCGGTCGCTACATTAGTCGACTCATACACAACCGCCAACTCATATTGAGTAGGAGCAACTTCATTATGCTTCGTTTTAGCTGGAACACCCACTTTCCATAACTCTTCATCTACCTCATGCATAAATGCCGCAACTCTCTCTCTAATTGTACCGAAATAATGATCTTCTAACTCTTGTCCTTTTGGAGATGTTGCACCAAAAAGAGTTCTTCCACATGTGATAAGATCTAATCGTTGATCATAAAACGCTTTATCTATAAGAAAATACTCTTGTTCTGGACCCACAGTCGCAACAACTCTCGTTGCTTTGTCATTTCCTAATATTTTTAAAAGTCTTAAGGCTTGCGTTGAAATTGCTTCCATTGAACGTAACAAAGGAGTCTTCTTATCTAGTGCTTCCCCAGTATAAGAATAAAAAGCAGTCGGAATACATAGAGTAAGTCCGTCTTCATAATTTTTCAAAAATGCTGGAGACGTACAATCCCATGCAGTATATCCTCTTGCTTCGAATGTTGCCCGTAGTCCACCAGATGGGAATGAAGACGCATCTGGCTCACCCTTCACAAGTTCTTTCCCACCGAATTCATTAACAGCTAATCCACCGCCAATTGGTTTTACAAATGAATCATGTTTCTCTGCAGTTCCTCCTGTTAGTGGTTGAAACCAATGAGTATAATGAGTTGCTCCTTTTTCCATTGCCCAATCTTTCATTGCGTTTGCAACAACATCAGCAATACTTGGATCCAGCGTCTTTCCCTCATCGATTGTTTTCTTTATTGATTTATAAACACTCTTCGGTAATCTGTCTTGCATAACATTATCATTAAAGACATTTACTCCAAATTCCTCTAAATTATTCATTTTTTCCTCCTATAATATTGTTTTACTTGAAAGTGATGCAAGTATAAATAAATAGATCAACATTGTCAAGCAATATATTATATTTACCTGATTTTTACAAACTATTTACCCGACATCTCGGATTATATGAAATAATAGCTCAAATTTTACATTAGTTTAACCCGCATTTATTAGTTTTTTACTCGTCATTTTATCGTTTTAATTGGTTTTTACAACTAATTGTGAAGCATTTAACAAAAGCACTTTCCAATTCTTAAGACTGGAATCTCCTACTGAAGTGCTATATAATAATTTTGTAATGGAAAGCAAATATACTAAATATACAAAAAATGAATTAGCTAATCTTATCATTCAGAACTTCAAACTGGAGCTAGTATCCGTCATTTCTCATGAGAGTGCATTAATAAAGAAAGAGCAGGACAGATCAACAAAACTATTACTAATTTTTAATAACACATTTAATTATCAGAAATTCGCTACATCAATTAATACCAATAAACAATTATCAAAAATATTTTCTAAAAATGTGCCATTAATCTTCACAGAAGAAGAACTGATTAATTCATGCGATATTTTCCCCATAGAATTTTATGAAATACTAGCAAAATCAACAGTCCTGTTCGGGAAAAATCTAAGTGACATTATTATCATTAATGACAGTAACCTACGACTCCAAATTGAATCGAACTTAAGACGCAACATTATATTATTGCGACAAGAATACTTTAGTCAAAGGAAAATACGAGAAACGCTGATCCAAGAATCCATTAATAATGTTCTAAGCTGTGTAAATAACCTTCTACGGATTAAAGATTGCTATACGGCTGGGTTAAATGCCAGACAAATACTGCTTAAGGCAAGCGAATTTCTAAAAATAGATGTCGAAGCTTTTTTCGTTATAATTCGAGAACTTGAAACTAATGTCAAAAAAAAGAAAAAAGAAGCAGTTGATTGGGATATCCTATTCCACAATTATCTAAAAGAATTGCAAGTACTCATAAGAGAAGTCGATTCACTCGAAATTTAAAGACTATGATTAAGAAACTTTTAATATCAACATTACTGATACTTACTTGTATCAGTTTTTCAAAATATTATGTACAGGACGATGCCAAAATCATCCCAATAAACGAAGAACAAATTCTTGAAAAAATTATTTGGGAATGGACAAAACAAACGAAGCATCAAATGGCTATTATCACTGTTAAAAACCTGCAAGGCATTAGCATAGAAGAATACGCAAATAAGAAATTTTCAAAGATTGGTATCGGAAGAAAAGAAAAAGATGACGGGATCTTATTCCTTATCGCACCAACTGAAAAAGAAATAAAAATTGAGGTAGGATATGGATTAGAGGGATATCTACCTGACGGACTAGTTGGAGAAATAAGAGACAAATATATTCTGCCGCATTTTAAAAAAAATGATTATGTAAACGGTATATTAATGGGAACACAGGCAATTATCCTGTACGAAGCTAAAAATGAAGGGATTACCCTTCCACAAATAAATAGTGGAACTTTACCCGAAACAGGTACAGTACCAAAAAATTCACGAGCCGATATGGTTAAAGGGTTTTTTATTATCGTGTTTATTGTGTTTTTATTAAAACGATTCCCTACTCTAAGAAGCATCCTCATCGCCAGTATATTTTATAATATGGGACGCTCCGGTTATCGATCTAGTTATAGCAGCTTCGGTGGTGGACTTGGAGGATTTGGCGGCGGAATGAGTGGTGGCGGCGGCGCCAGCGGCAGCTGGTAATAATACTAAAATAATCCTCACTCCCCGGGGTTGAGATCAAAAGGAGAAACAATATGAGCAAACAATCAATGATAATACTAGGATCAATAATCGGAGTGATCCTTCTTTGTATTATGTCATACATAAACATGCACAACAGCCTTGTGAGCTTGGATGAAAACGTAAACTCAGCATGGGCTCAGGTTGAGAACCAAATGCAGCGCCGTTTTGATTTAATTCCCAATCTGGTGAATACAGTTAAAGGGTATGCATCTCACGAAAAAGAAATTTTTACAAATATTGCAGAATCCCGTGCGAAACTAGGCGGTGCAAGCACCGTTAAAGATAAAATCAATGCGTCGAACAGTATGGAAGGCGCACTTAGCCGGCTACTGCTTGTGGTTGAAAACTATCCAGACCTAAAAGCAAACTCAAATTTCACACGTCTAATGGATGAGCTAGCAGGATCTGAAAATAGACTATCAGTCGAACGGCGTCGATACAACGAGCATGTCAAAATATTTAACAAAAAAATTCGAACAATCCCAACAAATATGGTCGCCAAGAGAATGGACTTCGAGCGAAAAGAGTTTTTCACTGTACCAGAAGTAGCAAAAGTTGTTCCAACTGTAAGTTTTAAGAATAACTAGCTGCCAACACAAATCTAGAAACGAACAAAACTGAAATTGCACATGTCATAGTTGCAGTCGCCATGGTATTTGTTGTGAATATATAACCTATCATCGTAGTCGCAAGGAACTACCCGCATGCTATAAGCCCTCCGACCTAAACCTTCGGGTTAGCCCACCTCCCCTCCCTTCGATAAGCTCAGTGCAAGTCAAGGGAGAAAAATAAGCAAGACTGCGTTTTCTACAATAGAAATCGGCAACAAATACTTTGATACTATATCGTCTAACAAATCTAAATTGAATAAAAATCCTATCCATTCAGATCAGGTCAAGATGGTCTTAATTAATTGTAATTAAAATACATCGAAAAATTATGGTACAAGATATTGAGCAAAAATAACGATAATATAGCTACCGGTTGAACAAATAGTATAAAAAATTAAAGGGGGAATAAAAAATGACAGCGATACAAAGTTTTTCAACAACAGATGCAGCGGTAAGGGGAATTTCAAACGAGGAGGAGACAGTTTGTAGTTTGCAAAACAAAAACGAATTTGTAACCCAAAGTGAGTACATCTCAGCACTTAATCCAGATGGCTCAATTCTGGAGAAACCGATAGCTATAGAAGAAGGGGAACTGATAGAGCTAATAGACTCGGTGAACCCTATACAAAATGATAGCGAAGTCTTTCAATCTGAAGGGGGTACACCTATTTACCCTGGACCAACGGATGATAATAATAGCGCAGCCTTCATCCCTGAGTCTGGGACACCTACTCAACCAGGACCTATGGATGATAATAATAGCGCAGTCT
>Ga0208900_1001217_pt1 | contig 14167 bp, 10 predicted proteins | sample AntAceMetag02UKK_FD_184763 | JGI IMG/M metagenome (GOLD analysis project Ga0208900, IMG submission 184763) | Saline lake microbial communities from Ace Lake, Antarctica - Antarctic Ace Lake Metagenome 02UKK (SPAdes) (version 2) | ecosystem: Environmental > Aquatic > Non-marine Saline and... | reverse complement strand
GGGAATGGTGGAACTTTTGGATAATCCTTCGGGTTGTTGCGGAGGTCTTCCAGAAGTACTTCGATGGCTTTGTTGAGTTGCTCATCCACACCTTCATATTCCAAAGCTGGGTCGTTGCGTACTTCGATATCGGGTGAAACGCCCTGGCCTTCGATAATCCAATCAGTACCTTCGGCATTGTAGTGGGCAAACTCGGGCTTGCGCAAATCGCCACCATCGATAAATGGCAAACTTCCGCGGATACCAACTACACCACCCCAGGTGCGGGTTCCGATAAGTTTACCGAGATTATGCTTTTTGAACTGGTAGGGAAAAAGGTCGCCATCGGAAGCAGAATATCCATTAATCAAACAAACCATCGGCCCTAAAACCATGGCTCCGGGCGTAGGATCACCAATGGTATTTCTTCCCATTTGCATCATCGAGATTTCTCTTTTCAAACGTTCGATAATCATCGCCGAAACATTGCCGCCACCATTTCCGCGATCGTCAATAATCAGCGCTTTTTTGCGCATTTGCGGATAGAAATATTTTACAAATTCGTTCAAACCTTTCGGCCCCATATCGGGAATATGGATGTAGCCAATCTGACCGTTGGAAGCTTCGTTTACCTTGCGGATATTTTCATGCACCCATTCATAATAATACAAGTCGCTTTCATCGTCGATGGGCTTAACTAAAACCTTTTTGGCATCTTTATCCGAAGCAGAAGAATTAACAGTAAGCTCAACAATTTCGCCAACTTTGCCCACCAGCGAACGGTAGATATCGTCCATATCTTTGGTGCTTTGACCATTGACAGCCACAATGAAATCGCCTTCGCTAACATCAACGCCAACTTCGCGCAATGGAGAAGTAACAGCTTTGTTCCAGTTTTGGCCTTCCAGGATTTTATCAATTTTGTAGTAACCGGATTTATCACGGCTCAGTTCAGCACCCAGCAGCCCGGTTTTAACACGATCGGCCTTAATCCTGTCGCCGCCACTCACGTAAGCATGACCCACGTTGAGTTCTCCAATCATTTCGCCTATTACATAACTCAGGTCGTAGCGGTTATTTACATAAGGAATCAGGGTATTGTACTTTTTATAAGTATCGTCCCAGTCTAAGCCGTGCATGTTGGGATCGTAGAAAAAGTCGCGCATTTGTCGCCAGGATTCGTCATAAATCTGCTGCCATTCAATCCGGGGATCAACCCAAAGTTTTATGTTGGAAACATCAATAAATTCATCAAGTTTAACCTTGCCTTTTGGAGGATCGATAACCGCCCATTTACCTCTTTGCGAAACCAGCATTTTCTTGCCATTTCCCGAAAGGACAAAGCCTATGTTGTTTCCCAATTCGGTTTCTTTTTTCTTTTTCAGATCAAAATAAACGAACGCTGAACCATCGCCTCCGGATTTAAACCTTGAGTAATACACACCGCCATCAACAGCAGTTACGCCCCAATACGCTCCGGCCTCACCACTCACTTCCATTACCCTGTGCGTAATGCCGTCGAAATCAATTTTTACAGTTAGCTCCTCTTTTTTATCCGCATCTTTATCTTTTGATTCAGGTTTATCTGCTTTACTTTCTTTTTCATCATCACCCTCAATTTCAGCCTCATCGTTCTCCAATTCGAAAGGCGATTCAGCATCTTTAGTTAGCGTTACCATATAAACTTTCATCATGTCGTTGTAGGCATGATTCCATTCCGTCCAGCTATAAATGGGGTTGAAAGAGCGGGCTGAAGTAAAATACATGTACTTTCCATCGGGACTGAAAGATGGGTCTCCGGCATCAAACCACTCATCAGTCATGGCTTGAGCATCGCCTCCGGTTTCGAGGCTATAGGCATAAATTCTACCTACTTGCTCGAAGCTGGGTTTTACGTAAGCCAGCCATTTGCTGTCAGGAGTAAATGTATAAGATCTAAATTCGCCTTCATCGGTTTGATCGACAAGCGTTGTCTTTTTAGATTCGATATCAACAATTTGCAATCTTTTCTTTTGGTCGGTCCATGCAATTTTTTTACTATCGGAAGCCCATTCGAAACCAAATTTGTAGGTATCAGCATTTTTTGTGAGCTGCACAGCTTCTTCACTTCCATCCGACTTGAGGATGTAAATTTCAGTTTCACCGGTTTTATCCGAAATAAACGCAATCCACTTTCCATCGGGCGACCAATCCTGGTTGCGATCGTGTGCACCGTTGGTATTGGTCAGATTTTTTGTAATTCCGCTATTTACGGGAACAGAAAAAACATCGCCCCGTGAGCCAAAAACAACACGCTTTCCATCGGGTGATGGAAATCCGCCATTGATTGATTTGCTGCCATTTTTCCATTGGGGTCGACTGGCCGCAAAGTCATTCAATATCCTAACTTCAATTTTGACGGGAGTTTGCAAATTCAGATCATAATAATAGAGGTATCCGCCATTTTCATAAATGATGGCATTATCGCCAAGCGAGGGAAATTTAATGTCGAATTTATCATAGTTGGTGAGTTTTTTTGTTTCCGTAGTTTTTGTATTGTAGGAAAAAAGATTCATGGTACGATCGCGGTCGGACAAGAAATAAATTACATCGCCGTGCCACATAGGGAAAATATCCTGTGCATCATTGTTGGTAACATTTATGGTTTCCTTGGTTTTGAAATCATATACCCACACATCGTCGGCCATACCGCCACTGTAATACTTCCATGTACGGAACTCGCGAAAAACCTGGTTGTATGCCAGTTTTTTCTGGTCGGGAGAATAACTACAAAAACCGCCAGTGGGCAATGGTAACTCGTTGGATAAACCGCCCTCAACAGAAACTTCAAATAGTTGTCCCTGAAACGAATTAAAAGTTTGCTTGCGCGAACGGTAAATGATGGATTCATCATCTTTCCAGATCATAACAATGTTGTTTGGTCCCATTCGGTCCGACACATCATCGCGAGACAAAGTGGCCGTATAGGTGAGCCTTTCGGGAATACCTCCATCGGCGGGAATAGTGTAAACTTCGGTATTGCCATCGTACTGGCCGGTAAAAGCAATGGCTTTTCCATCGGGCGAATATTTTGGAAAAAGTTCCAGGCCATCATCATTTGTCAGTTTACGGGCAATACCACCTGCTTTTGAAACACTGAATAAATCGCCGGCATAGCTAAAAACCACCTGATCGCCGTGAATGGTAGGGAAACGCATCAAGCGTGCATCTCCATCCTGTGCAAACATTGTGGCTGAAAAAAGCACTGCCACAAGAAATAAGAATCTGTTTTTGTTCATAGTTTTAATTTTTATGTAATTATTGAATAAATATTTTCTGATGGTTATTTATAAGGATTTTCACATAATTGAATTGATTCAGGGTATTTTATAAAAAATAATATTGAAGCTGACAAAATTAAAAAAAATCGAATTAGTAAAGTTAAGGGATTCGGGTGTAACCATTTCTATACCAATATTATTATCTATTTCAAATTCAGCAATTAAACAACAATTGCAGCTTGAAGTCCTTTTTTGTTAAATGTTCACAAACCTACAAGGCTTGTCCGAATGTGAACATTTAATATTCGTTGAAATGCGATACTTTGCTATGTGCTAATTTTCCAGATAGCCACAATTGCAGAATTTTCCCATCAACTTCCGATGGTTTCCCAAATTTCCCGGCATTTTTTGAGGCCCGAAATTGTTCAACACTTCCAAATTCTGATATATACTTGTTAAGCAGTTTTTCAGGCATTTGGGTATCAACAAAATAAAACAATAGCTTTGTTTTGAACATAAGTTCATTATTTTTGCAGCCAAATTACTATAAAATAATGTCACCACGACCTAAACTTACTCGAAAAGTATTAGACCCTCCCGGTTTCAGGGGGTTTAAACCTTATGGTTGCCCGGTAGTTTCGGGCGGTGAAATAAAATTACTTTTGGAAGAATATGAAGCCATCAAACTGGCAGATTATGAAAAACTTTCGCAAGTTGAGGCAGCCAATAAAATGGAGGTTTCCCGTCCAACTTTCTCACGAATTTACGAAAGCGCCCGTTTTAAAATCTCAAAGGCTTTTCTTGAAATTAAACCTATAGTAGTGGAGGGAGGTAACATTGAACCCGGCGAGGATTGGTTACATTGCAACGATTGCCAAACCATTTTCAAAAATAAAAACCAACAGGAAAACAGCAAAAATTGTCCGGTTTGCAAAAGCACAAACACCGACAAAATAAATACCCCTGAATCGGTGAGCATCGCCAAAGATGAGTCTTCGGAAGAAGTTTTTTGCATCTGCCCGAAATGCAATTATTCGCTACCACACATCCCCGGACAACCATGTCGCAGCAAATATTGTCCGAATTGTGAAGTAAGTTTGACCAGAGAAAATTCAATTCACCACAAACAGCTTAAAAAGAAATTAAAAAACACTTAAATAAAATAAGAAATTCCCGCATTGGCAGCGGGCAAGCTTTGAAAATTATTAACCTCCACTCCCGCCTATTGGCGGGGCAGGTGCATGAATAAAAACATCATTTAATTTAATCCGTGCATCAGTGGCTAATTATATACAGATGAGAAAAATAGCGATTCCTTTAGTTAACAACATGTTGTGCAATCATTTTGGCCACAGCGAACAATTTGTTTTTATTGATACTGATAACAACAAAATTGTAAAAGAAGAATTTGTAACACCCCCACCCCACGAGCCAGGGTCGATACCGAAATGGCTTCACGATGTAGGAGTAACTGATGTAATTGCCGGTGGAATAGGGCAAAAGGCCATACAGATTTTATTGGAAAATAAGATTAATGTTTACGTGGGAGTGGCATCAAAACCATCAAAAGAACTGGTAACCGAACTGCTTGATGGAAGCATTATTGCCGGGGTAAATCTTTGCGACCACTAAATAGTATTGGTCTTTAAAGTCAATGTTTTTCACTATCCCCGGATACCCGCCTCGCTGGCGAAGCGGGTCGCCTGATGTGGCTCAAGCTTAGGTGAGGCAAGCGATTTATCTTAGGGATGCCTATGGCATAGCTTTAAGATCTTGGTGATACTCAACAAAATCTAAAATCTCCTCCAAAGGAGTTCTTCGAACGATTCCAGCATTTGCGTGATTAATCTGAAATTAAAAAATTGTCGATAAATCTCTCAGTCCCCGAAGGATCAGCGATTTTTTTAGAGTTATTCAGGTTAAAGGTTGAAACCCTGTCAAAACCCATTACCTACAAATAGCTGCTTCGCTGACTATTTGCATGGCTATACGAGTTGCCAGGCTTGCATCATTACTCCCGGTATAATCCTTTATCAAATCCCAGCCCCCCAGGCAAAGGTGCTCGGTATGATCATATTTTTCAATTGTTTTATACACTGCGACTGTGCATTGTCCTTCATAAAGCAAAGCAAACTATCTTGCAAGTTTATCATTTAAGTCTATCGAAAAAAAAAATTCCGTTCCGACCTGTGAATGGGGTGAAGTCCCGCACATGCGGGAACCCGTTTTTTCGGGGATTGAGACCCGCTTCGCAGCCCGCTTCGCCAGCAAGGCAAGCAAGGCGGGAACCTGCTTAATAAATAAGTTTTTAGTGCCTTACCCAAACACGTCATTGGTATGCCAAACATGCGGCAAGGAATCTGTTAAATTTACTCGGAAATTAATGGATATTATTATACATTTTCCCCGGTTTATTATTCTTGATACCTTTGACCCAATTATTTAACAAAATATAATGTTTATGAAAATTCCTTTTCTCGCTGTTTTTGTTTTTTGGATTTCAGCAATTTATGGACAGCAAACCATTTACGATACGATTGTACATGATAATTTACAACGTTCATTTATTCTTTATGTTCCCGATTCATACACTCCGGGTACTGAAATGCCGCTCGTTATAAATTTTCATGGCTACACCAGCAATGCTTTCCAGCAAATGTATTATGGCGATTTTAGGCCTGTGGCCGATACTGCCGGATTTATTGTTGTTCATCCTATGGGAACCCTTGATGGTTCAGGAAATCCATACTGGAATTCAAATTGGGGTGGCGAAGTGGATGATATCGGTTTTACCGAAGCCCTAATCGACTCCCTTGCTTCCGAATATTCCATTAATCTCGATCGGGTTTTCAGCACGGGCATGTCAAACGGCGGTTTTATGAGTTATACGCTGGCATGTGAACTTAGTCATCGCTTTGCGGCCATCGCATCCGTAACAGGCACAATGAACCTAAACCAGTCCTTGGCATGTATCCCTGAACATCCAACACCAATAATGGAAATTCACGGGACCGCCGATTTTGTGGTTCCTTACAATGGAAATTCATTTATGGAATCCGTCGAAAATACCCTGAATTATTGGGTAGATTTTAACAACTGTAATACTGACCCAATTTTTACTCAATTGCCTGATGTCAATCAAAATGATGGATGCACAGCCGAACATTATCGCTGGGCGGATGGAGCGAATGGGGTGGAAGTGGAGCATTATAAAATTATTAATGGTGGCCACACATGGCCGGGGTCGCCTTTTCCAAACGGAAACGGCAACACGAATCAGGATTTTACTGCTTCTGTAAAAATCTGGGAATTTTTTAGTCAATATGATATCAATGGAAGAATTGCTCCCACAGGGTTGCAAGCAACTATTAAAAAGAAAAACGGAATAACAGTTTATCCTAACCCCGCGAATAATATTGCTATTATTTCCTGGTCAGATAATACACTCAGAAAAATCAGGCTTACTAACGGTATTGGTGAAGAAGTAGCAATATTGAAGGTGATGGGCCAGATTAATTGTACCATATCCCTGGAAAAGATGATTTCCGGAATTTATTTTTTGCAATTTTTTGATGGTGAAAATCAAATCATCGAAATACGGAAATTGATGGTTTATTGATTTTGGTTGCCAATTAACTTGGACAAACCAAAACAGGAATACACCATAAGTTTTACAAGAGCATCTTGTTTGGTTTTGCCTGCCCCGTAGTGCAGCTATTTGGGGGCTTGTCAAGTTAGGATGTTTACATAACTATGTTGAGTATGAGCACAAAAATTATTAAAATCTCAGGACTTCGCAAAAGCTTTGGAAAAATTGAAGCCATAAAAAATATTGATCTTGACATATACGAGGGAGAGTTTTTTGGCTTGCTTGGCCCGAATGGGGCGGGTAAAACAACGGCCATCAACATTTTAAGTACTGTGTTGCAGCCAGATTGCGGCGAGGTGCATATCAATGGTCACGATTTGAAAAAAGATACCTCCAAATGCAAACAATCCATCGGCATTGTTCCCCAGGAACTGGCGCTTTACAACGAATTGACGGCAAAGGAAAACCTGCTTTTCTGGGGTGGATTGTATGGCATCCCAAAAAACGAAGCCAACGATCGTGCTGAGAAATTACTAAAAACATTCGAGCTTGCTGATAGGAAAAATTCGCTCATCAAAACCTTTTCGGGTGGGATGAAGCGCAGGATAAACATTGCCGCTGCTATGTTGCACCGTCCCAAAATTTTGATGATGGATGAGCCAACCGTGGGCGTTGACCCGCAAAGCAGACACCAGATTTATGATGTGTTGGCTGAATTTTCAAAACAGGGTGTTACCATTATTTACACCACCCACTACATGGATGAGGTTGAAAAAATTTGCAGCCGGATTGGCATTATCGATCATGGAGAAATTATTGCCCGTGGAACACTTGAAGAACTCAGGACAATTACCGGCGCACAAGAAAATATTGTGATTCTTTTTGAAAAGAAAAGTGATGACGAATCCCAAAAACTAAAAATTGAATTTGGTGATAGGATTAATATTTTTGACGATAGACTAATTTTCTACACGGATAATGTTTCAAAGGATTTGCCCATGCTCATCGAAAAATGTACGGCATCGTGCAGTTCTATAACTCACATTGCAGTGGATCAGGCCAGTCTCGAAACGGTGTTTCTAAGTTTAACAGGAAGGAAGCTCAGGGACTGAGTTTAGAAGATAGAGGTTGGAGGTTAGAGGTATAGAGCGACCTAAGCGAACGAGGAAAACTAAGCGACTTTAGAGAATAAAGCGAACGAAGAGACTTTAGAGAACTAAATTAATTTAAAAATTAAAGCCGCTTTTCGGGAGTCACCCTCCAGACAAAACAGGTAGCACCCATCAATAAATCAAAAAAAAAGTTATCAACGAATCACACTAATTAATCAAATTATTACCTGCCTTGTCCAGTCTAATTGAACATCTAATTTTTCTTCTTCAGTAAGTTGCCAGGGTAGTTCGGAGTTCCGCAACTTCTCCGAAAGGTAAAACAGGCACAGTGCCGCTGAAACAGAAATATTGAAACTTTCGGTAAAACCGTACATGGGTATTTTCATGTACTCATCGGCCATAGCCAGGGCATCATCGGTAAGGCCACGCATTTCGGTACCAAAAAGCAATGCCACGGGGCCTTTGTCAAGATCAAGTGTTTGCAAATCCACGTCATCTTTATGTGGCGTGGTGGCAACAATTGGGTAGCCCTTGTCTTTGAGCGACCGGATGGCAGCGGGCGTATTATTCTCAGCTTCGGTGTATTTTATAAGGTTTAACCACTTTGAGGAGCCCAACGCCACATCAGGATTTACTTCGTAAATATTTTGATTTTCGATAATGTGTACATCCTGAATCCCGAAGCAGTCGCAACTTCGCAAAACAGCACTCGCGTTGTGTGACTGGTAAATATCTTCCAAAACCACGGTAAGGTAGCGCGTTCGATTTTCGATAATCTTTTGAAATAGAGAGTTTTTATTCTCAGAAATAAATTGAGATAAATGTTCTAAAAGTGCCTGTTTTGTTTTGTCCATTGCTTTGTCCCGGAAAATAAAAATATTGAGAATGAGTAACGAATTTTAAATGGCCTGCAAATTTATTTGAAAATCGACTTCTCTTAAAAGAAAGCCAAAAAAATCACTCCATTAATTATAACAATTGAATATTTTTGCTCCCTAATCATCAGATAAAATCCTGCCAATGACAAATCTTGAAGAAAATTTACAAAGGGCCGCGCAACTTATCAAAAATTCAAACTACCTGATAGCTTTTACCGGGGCCGGCATTTCAGCCGAAAGTGGAATACCCCCATTCAGGGGCTCAGAGGGTCTTTGGAGCAAATACAATCCTGAAATCCTTGAGCTAAATTATTTTTACAGAAACCCGGAAAGCTCATGGATCGTGATAAAAGAAATCTTTTACGATTTTTTTGGGAGCGCTAAACCAAACCCCGGACATCTTGCACTGTCGAAGCTCGAAGAAATGGGATTGCTCAAATGTGTGGTAACCCAAAACATCGACAACCTGCACCAGGCTGCAGGGAATATTGTTGTTCATGAATTTCACGGGAACTCGCAGAAACTGGTTTGCACAAGTTGCGAGCAACATTATGGCGTGGCGGAGGTTAATCTTAGCGCACTTCCACCAAAATGCAATAAATGCAGTGGCCTGTTAAAACCCGACTTCATCTTTTTTGGAGAAACCATCCCCATGGATGCTTACCATGCTTCCATTGCAGCGGCTGAAAAAGCTGATGTGCTGCTAATCATCGGATCGACAGGAGAGGTAATGCCTGCCAACAAAATTCCATCGATAGCCAAACAAAACGGGGCGAAAATCATCGAGATAAATCCTGAAAAGTCAAATTTTACAAGCCTCATCACCGACATTTACATTAAGGGAAAAGCAGGCGAAATGATGACCCGGCTCATGCAGCATGTAAATTCTATAAATTAGATTCTAATACCATTTACGTGGATGTAAACAATGGCTATCACTGTAAATAGATTTCTCTGCCGCAATTGCGGCATCGAAAAGTCCAGGTTTCACACAGGGTTGTATGTAATGCCATTAACTTAAGGTTTTCATACCTGAAAAATGAATATGGAATATCACACAATTCTTATCAAAAGAAAAAATATCATCATCGGATTTATTGGATTTATCGGATTTGACCTGCCTACGGCAGGTAGATATCCGTGTAATCCGTGTAATCCGATGATAACTTTTTTGGGAGATGATTTTTGACATATGCTTAACTTAATGACATTACCCACTGCCCGCATCGGTCGTGTCATTTCGATGCCGCATGTGCGGCAAGAAACCTCCTGAGATATAGACATTTGCAAAAACCAGTCATTGGTAATAAAGAAAACTAAAACCATTTAACTTATGAAATTAGAAATATTTAAAACCTCAACGATTTTGATGGCAGCATTGTTTATGCTCATCAGTGTAAACTTATTTGCCCAAAAAAACCCATACAAAAAAGAGCTTAAAGAGTTAGGCGAATATTACGAAAAAGCCCGGCAGGATTGGGAAGTTCCGGGCATAGCCATTGCCATAGTAAAAGATGGTGAAACAATATTTGCCGAAGGATTTGGTGTAAAAAACATCGACAAACAAGAACCCGTTGACAGCAAAACCATGTTCCCGATTGCTTCTAACACCAAAGCATTTACCGCAGCGGCATTGGCAATTCTGGTGGATGAAGGAAAGATTTCGTGGAATGATAAGGTTGTGGATTACCTGCCGTGGTTTAAATTATACGATCCTTACGTGAGCGAAAATATGACCATTTACGATTTACTGACCCACCGCAGCGGGCTGGCAACTTTTAGCGGGGATTTGTTGTGGTATGGAAGCAATTACAGCCGTGAGGAAATTGTAAAAAGGGCAAGATTTTTAAAACCCGTTTACGGATTTCGGGAACATTTTGGCTATTCCAACATTATGTATGTTGCTGCCGGGGAAATTATCCCGGCGCTTACCGGACAAAGCTGGGACGATTTTGTGAAAACCCATTTTTTCGAGCCACTGCAAATGAAGCGGACAATTACGACAACCCGAACGCTTCCGGAGTTTGAAAACCTGGCCACACCCCATACCGATTTTGAAGATCGCGTAATTGCCATCGAATACCTTAATTGGGATAATGTTGCCCCGGCAGGAGCAATTATTTCGAGCGTTGAGGATGTTTCAGCATGGCTTAAGCTGCAATTGAACCAGGGCATCTGGGAAGGCGATACGATTTTTTCGCCGGATCGCAGCCGTGAAATGTGGAGCCAAAATACTGTGCTTGGCGTTTCAGGATTTTCGGAGCGTACCTGGCCATCTACGTTTTTCAAATCTTATGGTTTGGGATGGTCATTGTCCAATTACCTCGGGCATAAAGTCGTGGGGCACAGTGGTGGCTACGATGGGATGATTTCCTACACTTGCATGGTTCCCGACGAGAACCTCGGATTTGTAATCCTCACCAATAAAAACTCAAGCCTGTATTATCCTTTGATGTATAAAACCCTTGATGTATTTTTGGATGGTGGTGATGAAGATTGGAGCGAATTTATCCTTGGCCTGATGGAAAAGCAAAAGGAAGCGGATGCCAAAGCTAAAGAAGATAAACTCAAAAACAGGATCGAAAACACCAAACCATCTTTGGAACTTTCAGCATACACCGGAACTTATGGAGGCGAACTTTACGGGGATGCAAGGGTTGAGATTGAAAACGATGAATTCTTTGTGCAGTTTGTTCCATCACCCATGTTTCGCGGAACCTTAAAACATCTCCATTACGATACTTTCGAAATAACTTTTACTGAATTCCCTTCGCTTCCACCGGGAACCTGCACTTTTATTTTGGATGCCGAGGGGAAAGTAAGCGAAATGAAAATTGATGTCCCCAATCCTGATTTTGATTTTACAGAATTGGAGTTTTTGAGGGGGGAATAAAAAATGGGCTGTGCGATTGAATTATTGAAAAGTGAAATCAATATTAAATTTTCCTTTTCAATTGTGCCTTAATAAAACCAAGAACTTGTTGATTCGATATAATTTCAGCCAATTGCTCCCATGTAATTACCATCAATGGTACCTGAAGCAACTCTTTACTTTGTTTTAAATTGGCTAAATTCGTGGATGCAATAACTCAATCCCTCCCAAAAAATCTGAAAACTTTTGGACCTGTTATTGAGTGGCTCCATAAATTTTGAGATTTCATTTGCACATTCAGTTTTTCGTAATCCAGACTTGAAATAACCACCAGCTTTTAATACCCTTTCCAAAGCTTCCCAGGTTCCACCGCCAATCGAATCAGGATCTCTGTAATTGGCCTTTTTTTCAAAATTAGGTGATACCCTTGGAAATGCTGCACGTACCGCATCTGCATCGCCGAAAAACCAAGCTTCAAGTTCTTCAATAGCTATGCGTGTTAGCACCGAAAATTGCTCACCCCCCGGAACACTGGCTTTGCTCCTCAGTTAAAATTTCGAAATGCATAATTATTTTTTTAGGGGTTTGAATTTAAAGCTACCGGCATTTACCAATGGGTCTCCAACATCAAAATGCCCTTCTACCCATAAATTACCTAACAAAGCACCTTCTTCAACGAATTCTTTTATTCCCTGCATATCAACTGCACATTTAGCCTGGGTATAGCCCTTTTCATCCCTGAATAAAACCCAAAGTTCTTTTGGTTTTAAACCGTTAACAAAAAATGGGCTGTGCGTTGTTACCATTAATTGTGAGGATTCAGAAGCAGCCCGGCACTCTTCAGCAAGATCGGGCAATAACCTTGGGTGTAGTTGATTCTCCGGTTCCTCAATACCTATAAGTTGAGGTGGCTCAGGATCATACAAAACTGTTAGATATGCAAGCATTTTAAGGGTTCCATCAGAAGTAAATTTCGACAGGATTGGTTTTTCAAATGGTGCATCTTTGATTTGGAGCAATAGTCGGCCATCCTGCATGATATCGGCTTCAACCTTTTCAAGTCGAGGAACTCTTTCGGCCAATTTCGACAATATCTCATTTAGCTGAACAGGATGCTGTTCTTTTAAATATTGAATAACATTTGGCAAGTTGTCTCCCGTTGCTGAAAGTCTTTCCTGTGGCCCGGCTTCAGGCACACCCCGTGTATGATCCGCAGTTAGGTAGGAGAGATACCATCCTGTAATAAATCTTCTTAATGCTATTACACGTGGGTTTTTGGCAAGTTGACCAAGTGTATTTACCGCTAACATTTCGGGGCTGTCCAGTGATTCTTCCATCTTTTCGTCTGAAATATCCGGAGCTTCGCCCGTGATTACTTTTCCTTTACCTTTTTCAAATTCCAAAAAAGCAAAAGGATGCCCAACGCTACTTCGTTTCCATGAGAGCTTTTCGCTTACAACATAAGGCCCTTTTTGTCCTTCATCAATTTTTAGTGCGTAGGTAATAATTGGCGTTTTTTTCTTTTCACGGTATTTAATTTCAAACTCGATGGGGCCTGAACAATCTTTTGTACGAAGCTCTTTGAACCGCCCTCTCCTGTCCCAGGCTTTTCTTAGCCCGACGGAAAAACACTCGCTTAAAAAAGCAAATACATCAAAAACCGTGGACTTACCACTTCCGTTTGGGCCGAGGAAAACTGTTAATGGTGTTATATTTTTTAGTTCAAGGTTTTGTAAGGCCCTGTAATTCTTTACCCTCAGGTACTCAATCCGTGGAACTTCCTTGGATTGAATTTTTGACTTATTCATGTCTTTTATTTTTAAAAAGTTGTGCTATTCAACTACAAAGATATTGAACTTACTCCAACCCCCCCACTAATCATTTTCGGAAAAAGGTAATCGCGGGTTTGGGTTAGGATTTGATTTTCTTTATGATTGCTTCTGATTTGAGCGAAGTATGGCTCAACATTGAAGCCCGGAAAAAATAATTGATTGGAAGTATCTTATTTGCAATTCCTTCACCTGTTATTTGTTAGCCTTTCTTCTTCAAAATCCTAACGCGATATTTCGATTCCTGCTGATTTTGTATTGCCACTGGTGTGAATTTATAGAGCGTAGTATTAGAAAATATTTCAACTGAGCCTATCAATTTATAATTATTTTCGGAATATTTATTTTGGTACCATGAGAATATTTTTGAAGGTGATTTTGACCTTCGCAACCAGGATTTATTTACATCAACAATCACAACCACATCAGGGTCTGCTTCCTCAACTTCAGCAATCATTTGCTCTTGCATAGCCAGGTTAAATTCATGGTCTTCCATCATGGGATACATGTAAATAAACCCTGTGGCCGAAACCCGGTTGGCATGGAAATAAACCTGGGGTTCGGATCCAAGCACCAGGATTCTATCATCCTCATTGGTATTCTTTTTAATAAAATCTCCAATTGCTTCCGATTCTACAAAAGGATTAA
>Ga0208900_1001213_pt1 | contig 14240 bp, 11 predicted proteins | sample AntAceMetag02UKK_FD_184763 | JGI IMG/M metagenome (GOLD analysis project Ga0208900, IMG submission 184763) | Saline lake microbial communities from Ace Lake, Antarctica - Antarctic Ace Lake Metagenome 02UKK (SPAdes) (version 2) | ecosystem: Environmental > Aquatic > Non-marine Saline and... | reverse complement strand
CTTTTGGGGAGTAGGTTTGCATGATGATGAGCCCATTTAAAATTATTTTAAAGCCAAACTTACAATATATTCCTGACTTTGAAAACCCTAAAAATCAAAAAGGGCATGTTATTTCGGACTCATTCCTTAATGTGAGATTCATCTATATGGGAAACCGCATGACCAAATAAACCAAGATCCCAGTAAAGTTAATTGGAGATAAACCCTATTAATCCAAACTTGTAATAATATGCCTTAACTCATTCCTACCAAGGCAAGCTCAACTTATTAACAATATCCTTCCGAGACAAAACCTCCGCACACCGCTCCCAAAGATGGGCCGCAGGGTCCAGGCTACCCCGATACTTAACAGAAAAAGCATTCCGTGCCTTGTCCCGTTCATGGATATACACATCCATCCTGTCCCTGAGCTGGGCTTCATCCTGTATCCACTCATCATCAATGGTATCAGGCAGGCTTCCAAAAATATCATAGGTGTCCTTAAGCCGTTCTGACAGCACATTATAGATTTTTTCGTCCTGGGTATCGCTGTAAACAAGGTTGAGCATATCCACAAACTTGCGGGTCTGGCCAAAGCGTTTAATCCGACCCAGGCGCTGTTCCAGCCGGGAGGGATTCCAGGGCAGATCCACATTAATAAGGGTGCCAAGAGTTTGAAGGTTCAGCCCTTCACAGGCAGCATCCGTTGCCACCACCAGCCGAATCTCCCGGGTCCGCACCGCCGCTTTGATCATCTCCCTTTCAACGCTGTTAAACTCTTCCCCCCGGAACAGTCCGCTTTTCCCGATACCGGCATACACGGCAACCACTTCAGTGTTAAATTCCCTGGCAAGCTCCCCGGCCATCCACTGGGCCGTATCATAATACTGACTAAAAATAATACAGCCATGCTCCAGCCAGGTTCTTCCCTGGGTGGGAAATTGCGTTAAAAACCATTTGACGGTATCCAGTTTTGAATCCACGGCCTCGGGCCGGGACAGTTGGGTCTCAATCTCTTTCAAACATTCAATTTCTGCCGGGGTCATGTCAGAAAGGATATGTTCCACCTGATCAATGTGATCCTCATCCTCATTGGAAAGGGTATGCGTCAACATTTTTCGAGCCGTTTTCAACCCCGATGCAAAGCTTGAACACAGACGCTGAAGCATCAAAGATTTCATAAAACCACCAGCCCGGGTCCTGGCCTGGAGCAGGGTGCTGAATTCCTCAGCCTTTTCATAGGCCACCTGAAAGGGGGTGTTGGTGGAAATCCCCAGGCCCACAAACCGGGACTGATAAAGATGGGCCATGGATTGAACCGGATGGGTGTAAACGCCGATGCGATCCAAAAGTCCATCCTCCTCAAGGTGCTTTCTTTTCCGCAACACCACATGGCGGAGCACAGGATTATACTGCTGGAAAAAATGGCCGATGAGACATTCAGAAAGCCACATCTCTTGGACCAGGTAATCCAGGTTTTCAAAGGAGTATGAACAGATAAAATCCGAACCGGAAATATTGAGATGATCCCGGATATTGGACACCGTGTGATGCTCATTGGACGGGGGCAAAGGATTCCGAAGCCACTCCCACACCCCGGAAGGGGTGGTGGGGCATTCCCTGCCGGTGATCATGGCAATGGCCCGCTCATGGTCCCGCCAGGGAGACAATGTGTCCCCCAGCACAAACTCCGCCCCACTGCCAAGGATGGACAACAGATCCCACAAATCCCGCACATCTGTCTGGATGGGTGTGGCCGTGCCCAGAATAAGATGCCGGGTTTTTAGAGCAATTTTTACCATGAAGGTCAACAGATTATTGGGCTGATTTGCCTTGTCCCCCAGCCCACCTTTGGCCCGGGCCTTGTGGGCCTCATCCAGGATCACCGTGCCGAACCGCTTTTTTAAAAGCATGCCCGCCTCTTTGATGAAAACACCCTCCTTATCTCGCTGGTGCATGATCAGTCCGGTGGAAATAATGGCAATGCCATAGGGGCATCGTTTGATTGCACTGGCATCACCCCGGGAGGAGAGCATCTGGCCATCCACCCCCAGCCACACTTTTTTCTGGGACGACCACACCGCACTGGGAATGCCCAGGCGGTCTTTCATTTCAATTTGCCATTGAATCGTCAGGGTGGACGGTGCCAGGATCAGAATGGCCCCATCATCAAGCAGGGCACTGACCAGGGCACTGGTGGCCATGGACAGTGTTTTGCCAACCCCCACCTCATCTGCAAGGAGAAGCCGGGCCTTGCCATAGATCTCCCGATGTTCCAGAAACATGGTGACAAAGGACCGCTGCCACGGCTGGAGCTGTTCGCCGCCCCGGTAGATGGGGGCTTCGGCCATGGCTGCGGCTGGAATCTCCATGGGTTTGAGCACCTCCACGGTGATTTCCCGCCGGTGGGCCACCCGGTTAATTTCCGCCAGGATGGCCTCGGGAAGGGGCACCCCATCTTCCAAAAGTGCCCAGAATTCTGCCTCCACCCAGTCGGCACTGGCAGCATCATCGTCCTGCCACAACAGCTCATAATTGTTGGCAAAGGCATTTCTGGTTTCGTTCACCGAACCGATAAAGGCGGTTTTGCTTCCATCTGGATAATGGACCACACCGGCCTTACCATGGAGAAAAAGCCGTTCCCGGGGCACCACCCGGATCTCCACATGGCCTGATTTCAGGAGCGTATCAAGGATTTTATACCGATCTTTTTTCAGAATGGCTTCTGCGGCAACATCCACCTCATTCCACAGCTCTTTTAACGCGGTGTCCCGGCCCGTTGCCACCTGGAAATCCACCATATCCAGCTGGGAATTGCAGACAATTTTTACCTCGGGTATCTTTGCGATCTCTTCGCCCACCAGCTCAAAGATGGAGCTTCTGAAATAACCGGCAATGCACAGATACCGGGAAGCCCCATCAAGGGTTTTGGACAGAAATTCAGTGTCCAGCCGTTGGGTCCGGGATGAAAAACGACGAAGAGTCATGGGCTACAACCTCTGGTTTGACATGGCTTCGGCCAGTATCCGTGCGGCACTGGCATCCTTTCCGGGCTTGAAGGTTTTGGTTTCCTTGATGCCTGCTCTTTTTTTTGCAAGGTATGATGCCATTTTTATCATGCAGAATTTGTGCAAGGCTGTCTTAAAAAAGCGACGATTTTTCCCGGTCCTTTCAAGCGGTTTGTTCGGTATCTACCTTCTCTGAGTCTAAGTACAGAGTGTCAGGGCAAATATCCTGTTCGTTAGGCCACACAATTGTACCATCACATGGCTTAACTTGTTTAAAATAATGTTTGTCTTTTAATTCTTTAAAAACACCAAAATCAAGTAGGTCTGAACAATCATAAATTCCCTTTTCTCCACTTGAAAAAATAATCTCTAATTTATAATCAGACATTGGTGTTACTGCTATCACTCTTGGATTCATGGCTTACCTCAAAGGTTCGATTTTATATGGTTGCTGTCCTGAAACAGCTAACTCCCAATTGGCAACTAATTCATCTCTATGAATTTCAATCCACGCTTGAAGGAGTTTCATCTTTGGTTTTGGAAGGCTTCCTTCTAAAATATCACCTTCTGGAATAGAAACAACTACTTCGTGTTCCTGATATTTAACGTGGATGTGAGAATAGCATACCGATTGCTCGTATTACGTTCAGCTTTCACACTACTACAGGGTCCTTACATCGTTTTGATAAATGCAAGATAAACTATTGAAATTAATGATTAAAAAAAGGACATATCGAGACTTATTGATCAAAAAAAATTATTTTTAACCATCCTTATTAGTTCCATTGGTATCGATATTCAAAGGTTTTATACTAAATTTCGCATAAAAATGGAACTAAAGTTCAAACGATCAGTTGTCATATTTTAGGCATAAATCTTGCTTATATTTTAATTACTTAATATTATTATAAAATAACAAATGTCCTTTTAAAAAAAAGACTGTAAGGTGTCTGTACTACTGGAATTCCTGCAATTGTTACTCTGTTTTGCCATCGATTTATGTGGGAATGCTGTGGCTTTCCCGGCCGGATCTAAGCCATGGTTGGCTGTCTTTAGTAAAAAAATCTATAAATTCAGATTTTTAAGCTTTTCGTTAATAAAGTTTATGTCAAATTCATCAGGATCAAATTCCCCACCAACCCATTCTATCATGGATTCATGTTCTTCATGTTGTGAATCTTGAATTGCATCCAAAAAATAGGAGTATCCCCAAATACCCCCGCAATCCTCTGGAGGACATGCCTTTTTCCCTTTCACGACTAAAGGTGATTCAGAAAAATCTAAAGGAAGAATTTTTTCGAGAACGACTTTGTGGTCCCAACTATCACCGAAATCATATTCATAAACAAAATTGTCTTTTGGATTGGAAATGATGTCTTGTAAATAAATTTTGCGCTCATCGATTACATCCATATCAAAATTAGGGTCTGGTATTCCGATATAAGAGTTTCCAACTCTATATTGATGTAAATGGGAATCAAACCATCCCATTGTCACCTGCAAGACGGAATGTAATTGATCTAATTTGATATTGTCTTTGACAATTAATCTTCTCCATATTGGAGGCTTGCTTCCAACCAAGGTAACTTTGATTTGGTACAAAGATTTTGACTTTTTATTTTTTTTTGCCACTGTGACCTCCATGCTGAATTTGATTAGCCAGCCAATGCTGTGCTGACCTGTATATCATTGGAAAATGAAAGATGTATTTTTAAAATCCTACTAGATTCAGACCTCGGAATGCCTAATGGACATTATTTTAAGATTATGCCTTAACTCATTCTTACCAAGGCAAACTTAATTTAATTCACCACACCCGTTGTTGCTCACAACAAATCCTTCCAAAAATCAATTAGCGTCAAATAGCTGTCGTAAGGGTTGCCGTCAACGATATTGATCATTTCAAAACAATTATTACCTACTTTGTAGACCAAAAAATTATTGTCCTTGCAATCTACAAGAGGAAGCACACCCATTTTCACACAATCCAGGCCCAGGTGTCTTTCTGTGTTCATCATTTCATCTTTGCTCAGAATTCTGTAATGTTCACCGTCTCCTGTCGGTATGAATTGATCGCCATGGTTTTTGAGCAGCATTTTGACTTCCATTGGAAGCGATACGGCATACTTGTTTTCAATGTCGAATGCAATCGAATCGAACATGGATAGCTCGGACAGGATATCTTGGACCGTATTAGATTTCATCAAACACTATGCCTCCTTTATCGTTTTCACCATTGTATCGTATGGACCTTCTGGTCGATGAATGCCCTGTTTGTCGTAGTGATCGCTGGCATGCATGGGTGTCAGGTTGTCTGTGGTATTCTGGCCCCCCAATTCTAAAGGTTGAACGTGATGCGCATCAAATTTATCCCCGACCTTTCGAATGATTTTTCCATCTTTTGTGGTAACTTTATCATCATACCTGGGCCATTCTCGATTGTTGGTATGTTCCCATTGATCAATCAGTCTTGATTTTTCATTTCCAAATTGCCGTCGGGATTCAGCAATTTCATCCGGGGATTTCTTTTGCAAATTTTCCGGTTGAACTTCCCGGTATTCACCTCCAACCGACGTTTGGGCTAACTCCTCATTGTAGTCGTTGACTTTTGCATCTAAATTTTGGAAAAGATCAGTACTGGTATGCTTGTCTCCTTCACGGAATTCGCCAAGTGCTTGAAAGTCCTTATTCGGCTCTCCAGCTTCCTGAGTGCGGGCCTCCAAGGCTTCTGTTTTTTTGTTTTTTCGGTCCCACGGCCCATCAAAGTCTGTCCCCGATTTTCCCGTTTCTCCCTTGCTTAGATCTTGTGTGCCGAAGCTGGATGTTTCCCCTGGAATGTCAAATCCGCCTTTTTTCCCAACCTCTTTGGTCGTCTGCTGGACGTTTTCCATGGTTTGTTTAGCGACTTCACCGACAGCAGTATGCATTTACGTTTCTCCTTTGATATCCAGCTTTGAATTTTTTTACATTGAGTGCCCTCGAAATTGTTTGTATCGCTTTAGTATAGCTGGCCTTCTTGGATCTGTCCAAAAAATCATTTCTATAAAATCACAGGCCAGTTCGCATTCCTTGGCCTCTGGAATGGGTGCTCCGGAAATCAAGGTGAAAATCACGGCTCGAAGATATTCAGCAAGCCCTTTCAAGTCCTGTTCGTTTCCTGTCCATGTTTCTCGAATCCGGTGCGGTGTTTCCGCATCCATGCGGTTGATGTGATAAGCGAAAAAAGGAATGGTCAGCCGATCATCCTGTCGCAGATAACGCATATCCCGGCGAAGATCGGTGGTGATGAGATGCAAAGCCCGGGGATCGGCACTCCCCGGTTTTTCAAACCAGAAATCGACAAATGCCTGATGCATAGACAGAATACGATCGTATCCGCCGGGATATTTGGCGTTTAGTTCAGAGAAGAGAAGGGAGGCGTAATGAATGACATAACAGGCATGTTCCACCTCCGAGTTTCTCCTGGTTCGCCGCGTTACAAGCTCGCTGAAGTTTTTTTGAAGGGTGGCAAGCGCGGGCGTTTCCTCAATAAGCATCAACACAAACGCCCCCATAACGGCAAAATAGATATCCCGATCCATTTTCCGAAAGTCCATTCGTCCATACATCCCGGGGATGTCCGGGGCTTTTTCAAAGCCCGGATACCGCCTGAAAATTTGTTCGCTGGCAGAGTGAAACTGTTCCATGGACTTTATGACCTCTTGATCTGAAATAAATAGCGGGCCTTTCCGGCCGAAAAGGTCCATGTGAACCAGAAAGGCTTTGTCCATGCCTTCCCTGTGAATGACCGCGCGGCCTACGCCCAAAAGGCTTAATTCCCGACTCTGCTCCTCCGACAGGTTCATGGTGGCCCCCACATAATCCCGATCATCTTTGGCCAGGGTGCGGTGAACGATCTTGGTATTGGTGTTTTTGATGACATCCTGGGTTATTTTGGAGGGAATCTGGTCCACCACCAGCACGCCCTGACCCAGGGATCGGATTTCCGATATGACGTTTGAAAAAGTTTCCACTGCTTTTCCCCGGGTGTTCCCCACCTCAGGGGAAACGTGCTCCGGCACTCTGCGTAGGAGGCGATGCGCTTCCTCAATCACCAGCACATGATTCAGGGGTTCTTCCGGACGCGCCTGCTTCTCGCGATATTCATATATGGCAGAAAATATCAGGCCCATGAGGAAGCACTTTTCCTCGTCATCGCCGATGTGCTTCAGTTCCAGGACCACCTGCTCATTCATAAGCGTTTCCATGGGGGTGGAACATCGCGTGTTGAGCATGAGTCCTTTGCTGCCCGTAAGGAGGCTGGAGATACGCGCTTTGAGAGCCGCTGAATAGTTCATGGTCTGTTCCAGCGCATACTCCTTGCCGCCCACCACCTCGTCGATTTTTTCGAACAGGTCCTGGAGGGTGGGCAGGAAAGTATGAAAGCGAGCATCCTCGTCACCTTGACCGTTCGGGCCGTGCAAATACACGTTGGTGGAGGTGGCCAACTCCCAGCCTTTGTCCTGGTAAACGCCGATAATGGCCTCTTCCAGAATGTAGGGCATGGCGGCATACATGGGAAAAGCGGCATTGAAAACGGATTTCAGGTTGTCCACATGGGTCATTAGGTTGCATCCGGGATTGAATTCAAAGGGATTGATACGAAAGGGTGAAACGGTCTCATCTCCCAGTGTGAATACCTTGAGATGGGGTAGATCTACCTGCATATGACGATACTCTGTTTTTGCCGGTTCAATGACCATGAACGGCAAATTCAGATTGTGTAAAATCCCCATGCAGGTATTGGTTTTGCCGGAACCGGTGAGCCCGCAAACAAAGAGATGTTTTTGCAGGAGTTCCCGGGGCAGAAGGTAAGGCATGGTCTCCACCGGATCCCCCTTGTGCACCACCCGGCCCAGGCGAATACTGTCCTGCGGGTCGGAAACCGTGTAGTTCACCCCAAAGGAAACGGAAGGCCGGATGCTCACCCCCTGCACCTCCTGGCGGGGCACATTCATGATGATGGAGAGTTCTTCGGTATTGAGTGGTGTACTCACGCCCCCCAAGGCCGGTCCCAGTGGATGCCCCAGCTGTACCTCTTTGATCTGCTTCCAGGCCTGTTCAATGGCCGCACGGGGATAATCTGCAGGAGACTGCCGAATTGCTTCCAGCATGCGTATGCGTTCTTTGGGATCCACTTTTTGAAGCAGGCCCAGCAGGTCGGCCACGGATTTACCCAGCCGGGCGGCATAGTGGGCGATTTTTCGGCCTGCGCCCACGGCTTGTTCCACACTCCGGGTCTCTTCACCGTGAAGAAAAAGATTGTAAAGGGGGTTGTTGAAATTGACCAGATACTGCCCCACTGCTTCCGGATTGATATGAACACACCGCACCGGTTCCCAGTGGGTTTCATCCCCCGAAAGACAGGCCCGCAAAAGCCCCTGAGCCCGCAACTGGGTGTATTTATTTTTGGTAAGCAGATAAATCCCTACGTTCCAGAAACCCAGATTTTTGCCTTTTTGCAGACGATGTACATAGGCATCCGTCATTTTTTCACAGTGCTCGGCCGTCTTGTTTAGCTCTTCGCGGCCCATGCTTACGCTGCGGTTCCAGCCCCGTGCATAACCACCCATGCCGCCCACACCCCTCATATTCGAGGCGGTGTTGGCCACGGATCGGGTGAAGGAGGATGCTTTTGAAAATGCGTTTGAGTTAGTAATGGAATGCGAGAGTGAATCGGTGTGGGCCAACGCTTCGGAAACGGTTGAGGACTCACCTGCGGAGGTTGTGGCCGAGTTGGACAGTGGAGCACCGGTAAGCCATGCCCCTGTTGTTCCAGCCAATGCGCCAATGGCCCCCCCCACTTGCGCACCAATGGCAGTGCCAAAGCCTGGAACAATTGATCCAATAATGCCTCCAATTCCTGCACCAATGACTGCACCACCTGTCGTCATCGATCCCCCGGCCCCCAGTCTTGTTGCAGTGTCGGAGGTACCATGGGTATCGGTGTCGGCGGTTCCGCTGGTGGCGGTATCCGCATGGCTGTCGGTCGTGGTTTCCGACGTGCCTTCGGTTGTGGTCGTGCCTTCGGTATCCGCTGTTCCCTCAGTCATGGCCCCGCCCGTGCCCTGAAAACCGAACATCCCCACATTGACCGTGTCCGAGGAACCTTTCATGTTCTGGATGGTATTTCTCACCTGGGCATGTACGGAGGAGCCCAGGTCAAATAAATTGGTGATCATGCCGTCAATATTCGGTAACTGGATTGGTTCCGCGATGGTGACCAGGCAGTACTCCTCCCCCCGCATGCCCTCAATAAAGCGGTCAATTCCCTGAACATAAGGCGCATCCGGTTCTCTAACCCGCAGGGACGGAATCCCCGGAAAAGCCAGGGCATGGGCGTGTTCGGCCAGTGGGGCGATGGCCTGATCCCAGGTCTCATCAGCGGAAAGCGGCGTGAATCGAGTGCCCAGAAAATTGCCATGCATGGTGGCACCCAGCATGCGGGCATATTCGTGAGTACTGACCGTGGACCGGGTGCCAAAACGTCTGGCCAGGCCATAGTAGAGGGATGCTGTGTCATTTTTTCCCCTGACGATGGAGACCATCGTATGGCTGTCGTCCTTCATGGCGGAAAGCACGTTCTGCATGTGGAGCAGGTGCAACCCCTGCCGGTCGTTTCCTTCATGGCTTACTTCATCCAGCCGGATCATGCGCAGGTGGGATCGGTAGTCGAATGCATCCATGGCCGGATTCATGGCCAGCTCCAGCCGTTCAGGATCAATAAAATCAAGGTATCTGCGTTCCAGAGCAAACAGTAAATGTTCGTCAAAACGCTCTACAAAACGGTTCATTAAAGCCTCCTGTATCGCTTTCTATTTCCAACCCATTTTTTGAATGTATTCGTCTGCATTCTGCTCAATGCTGTATCGATCCGCGTCAGAGATTTCCGGGCCCAAAATCCAGCCCGATTCTGCAAATTTCTTCATCCTTTTTACAGAATCTTCATAGCCCAGCCTGCTGGAAATATAATACCAGAAATAGGCCTGCTGCGGGTTCTTGGTCACTCCCTGGCCTATTTCATAATTTAATCCAAGATTGTATTGAGAAATTGAGTTGCCTTGTTCAGCAGCCTTACGGTACCACGTAGTGGCCTGAGCGTCTGACTGAGATACCCCTCGACCTTTATCGTACATCCAACCAAGATAATTTTGCGCGTCCGCGTCTCCTTGTTCAGCAGCCTTTCGGAACCATTCTACAGCTTGAGTGTCCGATTGCGTCACCCCCGGCCGTCAGAATACATTAAGCCAAGATAATATTGAGCGCCCAAGTTTCCTTGTTCAGCAGCCTTACGGTACCACGTAATGGCCTGAGCGTCTGACTGAGACACCCCTCGACCTTTATCGTACATCCAGCCAAGATAATTTTGCGCGTCCGAGTCGCCTTGTTCAGCAGCCTTTTGAAACCATTCAGCAGCTTGAGTATCCGATTGCGTCACCCCCCGGCCTGCATAATACATTAAGCCAAGATTGTATTGGGCGCCCACGTTTCCTTGTTCAGCAGCCTTACGGTACCACGTAGCGGCCTGAGCGTCTGACTGAGACACCCCTCGACCTTTATCGTACATCCAGCCAAGAGAAAATTGGGCGTGCACGTCGCCTCCTTCAGCAGCCTTTCGATACCATTCAGCAGCTTGAGTATCCGACTGCGTCACCCCTCGGCCGCTTTCGTACATCCTGGCAAAAAGACGTTGGGCAATCAATTGGCCTTGTTCTGCAGCCCTACTATACCATTCTACAGCCTGAGTATCCGACTGCGTCACCCCCCGGCCGTTTTCGTACATCCAACCAATATCTTTTTGAGCGTCCGCGTCGCCTTGTTCAGCACCTTTTTTCCACCATTTTACAGCTTGGGTGTCCGATTGTACAACTCCGTTACCCAAATAGAATTTTTCGGCCAAAAAATATTGCGCTGGTGCCTCACCCCTTTTGGCCCGTTCTTTTATCTGTTCTATAGACATATTTTTCACCTCTTCCAGGGTAGCCTGTTTCGTTTCCGAGGTATCCTGCTGGGTCTGCGAGACAGATTGGGAGGTGCTGGAAGATGCGGTTTGTTCTGTCTGGGCTTCTTTCTGATCTTTAGTAAGAAACGGGACAAGCAATGCACATATGCCGATAATTACAGCCAGAATGACCAGCTTCCCCTTACCAGAAAGTGCGGACCAAAAACCGCTCTTTTCCTTGTCGGTAGGCCGCTTTTGCGTGCCACCTGGATCTGATGGCCAGCCTGTGAGTTCTTCCTGAATAGGAACCTGTTGCGTTACCGTGTCCGGGTTATCGGAAGTTTTGGTCGAAATTTTTGAATCTATTCCCCCTGTCAGCGCAAGACCGTAAATGGCAAGGCCCTTTGCCACCACTTCACCGGGATTGAGACTCTGAAGTACAATGTCGTTGGGAAACAGATCATCAAGGGCCTTGCGCACATAATGCATGCGAGCTGAACCTCCGGCAAGAATGGAAACCTCGATATCTTCCTGCGATACATCTGCTCGGTTCATGGCCTCGGAGACGGGGTCGGCAAAGCGCTCAATCAATAAACCACAGCAACTCTCAAAATCCTCGACCGTCAGAGAAAACCTTTTTTGTGTTCGCAAACCATGTAGCGTAATGGTGGATTCCACGTGGTGACGTCCATCGTGAAGGGCGGCCGCGAGTTTTTCTTTCAGCAAACGGGCGGCCCTTCGAACAGCGACCAGATCCCGGGGGGCGTTTTCTTGCTCTTTCATCCCGCAATGCTGAAGCAACATCTTATATACGGCCTGATCGTAATTGCGGCCTCCCAGATTGATGGCGCCACCGATACCCAGGACGCGGGGTTTTTCATTAGTTTGGGTTTTGACCACCGCAACATCGGAGGTGCCCCCGCCGAAATCATAAATGAACATCAATTGCTCTTTTTCAACGGAAAGCTCCCCTTTGTAATGGTGAAAATACACAACCCCAACGGGTTCTTCGCAACCGCGAACATTGGGAAATCCAGCCTCCTTGGCGACTGCCATGGTTTCGGTACGCTGTTTTTCGTTCCACGCCGCCGGATATCCAATAACGCACAGCATATTCTGATCCGCCAAGGCGGAGCCGTTAAAGTGCTGCCTCTCAATTTTTTCCCGGATACGGCGCAAAAAGATCACAGCTAACTCCCGTCCTGAAAAGCGGGCTTTATCTGCCTCCTTTTGAGGATTACGGCCGATATCCATTTTGAATTCATAAAAAGTATTTTCCGGATCCTGATCGGCCTGTTCCCAGGCCTCCGTCCCGAAGAGTTCGATCTCCCCAGCTTGATCCAGCCGTATCACTGTTTCCACAAAAGGTTTACCGTCAACCTCAACAATTTCCGGCTCAAACCTGTTGGTGGGGCTGGTCATGGATAATATGGTACTGCTTGTGCCAAAATCAATGCCAATAATTTTGTCCACTTTGTTCATGATTGTCACTCCTTGTCGGCTCGTGAAAGCGAATTCTTATGTTACTTCATAATATGAAAATAAAAATCAGTCAATGCCAAGTTTTTCGGCAAATTGTTCCAGGTCAAACCCGGTGGCAGTGAAGGCTTTTTTAAAGGTCATCACCACAGGGGCCTCCGGAGACGCCAGGGTCTGAAGGTGGGTAAGTTCTGTTTCAATAAATGCAGCGTCAATTCTCACATCCCTAAGAGAAAGGTGGATCACCCCGGGGGGCAGAGCCCACATGGATGGATAAATCAAAATGCTGGGCACCCATGAGATAGACATCATCGCTGCTTTCCCATACGGATTTTAGCAGACGGGACACCAGCTCCATAAGTCCCCGGGTTTGTTTGAATTTTTCATTTTCCTTGAAAAGGGCCACCAGGCTTCTGAAACTGGGATGAAACGGGTAGGTAGATTCGATCTCATTGGCCAGGGCTTCGGCGCTGCGCTCAACGGATTTTGCCTTTGCAGCCTCTGGCAGCCGGTTTGCGTACACAGATGCGATGTCTGCGATGTCGCTTTTACCGGGCAGGGACTGGAAAAGCCGTTTTCTGAGAATCTCATACACCTCGTTGGATTCAAGATTGACCGGGGTGATGCTGATCTCTGCCCGGCCCAGTTCCTGGGTGGCATCATTTAAGGCTTTTTGAATCAGTTTTCCGCCGGTGTCATAGGCGGCGGTGAGGTCTGAAACCACAATGCACACGTTACTTTTCTTCTGGGCGGCGGTGAGCATGTTAGAAAAGGCCCGGGTGATGACATCGGCCACCGTGCCCTGGCCCAGGGTCTGGGTGCTGTAATAATGAAAATAGGGGGGCATTTCATCCAGGAGAATCAAGATGGGTGCATCGCCTGAAAAGAGTTTTACCCAGGCCTGTTCGTCCGGGGCTTTGGCTCCGGATTCCCAGTATTCCTTGAAAAGGGATTCCTTGCCCAACTGCTTTGCAATTTCACCCCAGATGTAGGTGGGGGGATTGTTCCTACCGTTGAAGGCTGCGACTTTTGCGGATTTAAAATCCGAGAGATGGGGCATTTCCCCGATGTGGCTTTTGCGAAGTTCTGCATCCTTTGCAAGGAGGCCAAATCCCACCAGGAGATGGGTTTTGCCGCCCCCCATGGCCTGTTTCAAATGGAAAATAGTGTCTTGAGATTTACCGGCAAGGCGTGCCATTCCCTTTGATAGCAGGGTTCGCATGCCATCGGTAATAAAGGTCTTTTTGAAGTAGGCATGGCCGTCGGTTTCTTTTATGATCTGATCTAACTGTTCAATTTGGTCACCGACATTGATGTCCAGGGCGTTTGGCTGTAGCACACATGCGTTGCGAATGGTTTTCATTTGCTGTCCCTATTTAATTCAAAATGTAACCCTAAATCTTCAAAAAGTGCTCAAAAATAAAAACATTGTATAATGAAAAAGGAAAGTGACTTTGTCAAGGGATAAATGGTGATATTTAATCTGACGCAGATACATGAGGCGGCTTGGGTGGCTGTGATACTATCTCATTAGTATAATTCTATTTTTGGGATATAAAGATATATAAGCCTTCTGCTGTATGGCAATGAGTGCAAAGGGTAAGCAGATTTGAAGGTCTATCGGATCTGTCTTTCTTCCAAAGCCCGATATGATGCACTTGCAGACTCTTGCTTTTTCCTTTGCTCTTTGGATTCTGACAAGCTGACTCTTCTATCCATGACAAAACTGCTACCGGTGATATCTTTTGATCTTTTTTTGGCTTCAGAGCAGGCATCATTGACTTGAATATACT
>Ga0208900_1001210_pt1 | contig 14266 bp, 11 predicted proteins | sample AntAceMetag02UKK_FD_184763 | JGI IMG/M metagenome (GOLD analysis project Ga0208900, IMG submission 184763) | Saline lake microbial communities from Ace Lake, Antarctica - Antarctic Ace Lake Metagenome 02UKK (SPAdes) (version 2) | ecosystem: Environmental > Aquatic > Non-marine Saline and... | reverse complement strand
CATCAATGGAACAAAGATGATCCACTGACGAATGAAGATGTTCTACAGCTTATCAATGACAATAAACCTAGTTTAAATTTCAGGCCTGGCAGAAAGCATGATTACAGCAATACCGGATATACTATGTTGGCACTGCTTGTCGAAAGGGTCTCTGGAATGCCCTTCCACCAGTTCCTTGAAGAAAACATTTTCATTCCGTTGCAAATGGACCATACCTTTGCATGGAACCGCGCTGCTATCGATACAATCACCAATATTGCAACAGGTTTTAGAAGACGGGGATGGCGATACCGGCAATTTGACCATAATCCTTTGGATGAAGTTGTGGGCGATAAAAGCGTTTATACCACTGTGGATGATTTATTAAAGTGGGACCAGGCACTCTATACCGACAAACTGATAAGTGACTCTTTAAAAGCTGAAGCTTTTACACCGGTTAAAACCCGAAGAAACAGGACCTATAAATATGGTTACGGCTGGAGGTTAAAAGAAAAGTATGGCAAAAAGGTGGTTTTCCATAATGGCTTGTGGAATGGATTCACTTCCAGCCTGACCCGTTGCGTTGACGACAGCCTGACAATCATCCTGCTGAACAACACAAATGCAGCAGTTGCATCCATTGTAGATCAAATGCATTCAGTACTCGAAAAAGAATTAAACAGTGATGAATTTATTGCAAAGAACAAGTGATTCAATAATTTGTATGGAAATTTCATCTGTTTTTAATAAAAAATTCTATTTTTGTACTTTCAGAAGATCATTATTCACAATCAAAACAATACTAATCACAAATAACCATGGACGACAAAATGAACAGCATAGTTTTGGTTCCTACAGACTTTACTGAGGTAGGAGACAATGCGATTAGCCAGGCTGCCGAAGCAGCAAAATTCCTTAATTATAAGGTTGTCATTTTACATGTGATCGATAAAACCACGAAGGCGCAGTTAAAAAAGGAGAAGCTTGACGATGTAGCCATCAAGGCAAAATTGGATGCTCTTGCTGCTGAATTGAAGGAAACCTATGGAATTGAAGCAGAAGGAATGGCCCGTGAAGGATCGATCTTTACAACCATTAGCGAAGTTGCGAAAGACCTTGGCGCCAACCTACTTTATTTAGGTACTCATGGAAAAGTTGGCATGCAACACCTTACAGGCAGTTACGCCCTTAAGGTTGTGACCAGTTCACCTGCTCCTGTTATTGTTGTTCAAAAACGCTCATTTAATGAAGGCTACGGACACATTGTACTGCCAATCACCAGTGATTCGGGGCCATGGGAAAAAACCAAATGGGCTGCTCATATTGCAAAACAATTCAATTCTGAAATCCACATCTACCAGATGCCCGGGGAAAATATCGACGAGGCTGTTAGGCAAATAACTGAGTATTTTACCAAAAACAAGATCAACTATACCATTAAAGCGGCTGACAAGAATGCTAATTTTGCCAAGCAGGTGATCGACTATGCAACATCTAACAATGCAGACCTGGTTATGATTATGACTGATCCTGATCAAAGCCTGAAACGTTATATCCTTGGTTCGTGGGACGAGCAAATCATTTTTAATGGTTCGCAAATACCTGTAATGTGTATTAACCCACGAAAATTAAACTGGCAAAAAATCGTTTCTTATTAATTGGAAATGTAAAATATATTGGAAAGCCGGATAATGTTTCCGGCTTTTTTCACTTTCATACGATTGAAGTGAAAGTTAAATCATCCAGTAACCAAAACACTAATTAATGAACTTTGAAGGTGCTAAACAATTCATCCTGGAGAAGTTAAAGAACGAACTTAAACCTATCCTTTACTATCACGATATAAGCCATACACTAGATGTTTTCCAATCGACAGTGCGTATAGCGAAACTCGAAAAAGTAAGTAGTGCCAATTTAATTCTCCTTAAAACAGCGGCAATGTACCACGATTGTGGAATGCTGACCACTTATAAGGGACACGAGGAAGCTTCATGTGTAATTGCGGCTGAATATCTGCCGAATTTTGGTTACACAACTGCAGATATAGCGCAGGTCAATAAAATGATTATAGCAACAAAATTGCCCCAAAATGCTTCAACCCACCTTGAACAAATAATTTGTGATGCCGACCTGGATTATCTTGGCAGAGATGATTTTTTTATGATTTCCCACCGTTTGAAACTTGAATGGAACCTCCAGAATTTTATTGTCACTACTTTGAAGGAATGGTATAAATTGCAAGTGAATTTCCTGGGAGGCCATCAATTTTTTACCCAATCAGCCAAAGACACCCGGGATGCCGGAAAATTGAAAAACCTTAATCAAATCAAGGAGATTTGCCCCCATATGGTTCAGCAGTAGTTATAGTTCTTTCCTCATCTCTATAAATTATGTTTTCGAATCGAAAAACCAGTTTTTCCGTATCACAATTCCAGCCACCAGAACTCTTTCATGAAAGACTTTAACGAATTAATTCGCAAGCTTTGGAATAACAAACCTTTGGTTTTAATCATGTGGCTTGCAGTATTCACACGCCTTGTAGCAGTAGTTTTTGCCCGTGGCTGGGGAATGCTCGACGATCATTTCCTTGTTATCGAAGTTGCTCAATCGTGGGCCGATGGTGGCGACGAAGACCTTTGGTTGCCTTGGTCCGACGGGAATACCGGCCCAAGCGGACACAGTCTTTTCTATGCCGGGCTTCATTATCTCCTATTCAGTTTTTTTAATTGGATACACCTCACCGACCCACAGATAAAAATGGTGGTGGTTCGGTTTATCCATGCAGCATTTTCGTTGATCACAGTTTATTATGGCTACAAAATAGTAAAGAAATTATCGAACACCCAAACAGCAAAAATTGCCGGGTTGTTGCTCGCAGTTATTTGGTTTATGCCCTGGTTTAGTGTACGTAACCTGGTTGAAATGGTTCCAGTACCATTATTGATCCTTAGTACTTGGATAATACTTAAAAGGAGTGATGACAAACTGGATTGGAAAAGTTTTTTGATAGCCGGATTAATTGCGGGGATCGCTTTTTCAATCAGGTATCAGACTATTATTTATGCCGGTGGAATGGGACTTGCGTTGCTTTTCCAAAAGAGGTTCAGGCAAGGAATTATATTTGGAGTTGGATATTTTTTGATGGTAACACTCATCCAGGGAGGTATAGATTTTTACATCTGGGGCAGGCCTTTTGCCGAACTGACAGAATATTTCCTTTATAATACCGAAAATGCAGAAAATTACATCACCGGCGAATGGTACAATTACCTGGTTCTTTTGTTTGGAGTATTAATACCACCGGTTAGTGTTTTTATCCTTGTGGGTACTTTTAAAAGCTGGCGAAAGCACTTGACTATTTTTCTTCCGAGTTTACTATTTTTTCTGTTTCATTCGTTTTTCCCAAATAAGCAGGAACGATTTATCTTCACCATTGTACCCTTTATCATTATTATCGGTTACGTAGGCTGGCAACAAATTCTGGATAGTGGTGGTTTTATGTCCCGTCAAAAGAAATTCATCCGATTTTCATGGATATTCTTTTGGGTCATCAATACCATAGCTTTGATTGGCGTATCCACCATGTATTCAAAAAAAGCCCGTGCCGAAGCAATGAGTTATTTGGGCCGCTACGAAAATGTAACGTCTATACTTTTGGAGAACACAAATTCAGGTAGTTCGGATATTGTTCCTAAATATTACCTGGGCCAATGGGTGAATGTTTACGACATCAACCAAAACTTTCCTGCTGACAGCCTGCCCGAAGAAGCATTTACATCAGAAATGGAGCCACGCTTTTTCCTCTTTTACAGGGATCAAAAGCTTGAGAATAGAGTAAATGAAATGAAGAAATATTATCCTCAAATGGTTTTTGAAACCGCCTCAGAGCCTGGTTTTGTTGATATGATTATGCACTGGCTCAATCCTAACAATAGAAATGAGACCATTTATATCTACCGGAATAGGAAGTATTTTCCTGAGCAGGTAGGAGAATAACCTTGATTGATGAATTCCAGCACCAGAGAGAACATGAAGTAGCATTTGATGGTGAAGCATTTTTGCCTGGTGTGTATTTTTGTGTTTTAAAAACCGATAAACAAACTCTGACAAAGAAATTGATAAAGTTGTAGAAATTGGATAAAATCTACAATACCATACTTTATTTACCATTCCAGCTCATCCAAAAAGCGCGACTCTGTCGCAACAATTGAGTTGTCCAACCTAAATAAAGCTTCTAAATCTAAACCACAATTAATAAACAACTATTTAAATCTTCAGGTGTAGCACAAAATGCTTTGTAACTGAAAATCTTGGTTTTTCTTTGTGTCTTTGTGACTTATGCCATGGGCATCACAATGTGAGTGGTAATAAAAAAAATGAACCACAAAGACACCAAGGCACGAAGGTACACAAGGACACTTCAAAATAACTTTTCTTAAGACAAAGCGAAAGCCATTGGCATTAAAATGAAATTAATCATACTTCCGCATAATCAATTTGCATATTTCACTACTTTTGACTTCGATTTTTGGGATTCATAAAATGAACCCGGACCACTCTCAAATTGTTTATTGAAAAATAATACCACTTAAATGACGTCAGCTGAAGCAAAGAAAAAAATAGAGTTACTCACCACTGAACTCAACGAGCATAACTACCGCTATTATATTTTATCCAATCCCAATGTATCTGATTACGATTTTGATATGCTGCTTAAGGAATTGGAAAGGTTGGAAAAGGCGTTTCCCGAATTTGCTGACGAGTCCTCCCCCACCAAGCGTGTTGGCGGAGATATCACGAAGGAGTTTAAGCAAGTAGTTCATCAATACCCGATGATGTCGCTGGGAAACACTTACTCGCGGCAGGAACTGACAGAATTTGATGCCAGGGTAAGAAAAGTAATTGAGGAAGAACTTGAATATGTCTGCGAGTTGAAATATGATGGTGTGGCCATTGGCCTGAGATACGAAAACGGAAAACTGGAACAAGCGGTGACCCGTGGCGATGGTGTGCAGGGTGATGATGTTACCACCAATGTTAAAACGATAAAAAGTATTCCCCTTAAATTAAGGGGCAATGATTTCCCAGATAAATTAGAAATTCGGGGTGAAGTGATACTGCCTCATGCATCGTTTGATAAAATGAACGAAGCCCGTGTAGCAAATGATGAAGCACTTTATGCCAACCCACGTAATGCCGCATCTGGAAGTTTAAAAATGCAAGACTCCGCAGAGGTGTCTAAACGTAAGTTGGATTGTTTTCTTTATGCGATCATGGGAGAAGGCCTTCCTTTCGATAAGCACTACGACAATATTACCGAAGCCCGCAAGTGGGGTTTGAAAATCCCGAATTACCTCGTTAAATGTAAAACCATCGATGAGATTTTTGAGTTTATCGATTATTGGGATAAAGAAAGGGTGAACCTTCCTTTCGATATTGACGGTGTCGTAATTAAAGTAAATTCCTTCGACCAGCAGGAGGAATTGGGCTATACAGCTAAATCTCCACGATGGGCCATATCCTACAAATTTAAAGCTGAACGGGTTTCTACCATATTGCTTTCCATCGACTACCAGGTTGGAAGAACCGGTGCGGTTACACCCGTTGCAAACCTTCAACCGATTTTATTGGCTGGTACTACTGTTAAACGGGCATCGCTGCACAATGCCGATATTATTGCCAAATTGGATGTACGTGTTGGAGATGCCGTTTTTGTAGAAAAGGGCGGAGAAATCATTCCAAAGATTATTTCTGTTGACCTGGATAAAAGACCTGCGATGGCTGAGCAGGTTGTTTTTGCTAAGAAATGTCCTGAATGCGGAACAGAACTTACCCGGCAGGAAGATGAAGTAGCTTTTTATTGCCCGAATGAAAATGGTTGTCCTCCACAAATAAAGGGGAAATTAGAACACTTTATAGGCCGGAAGGCAATGGATATCGATAGCTTGGGAGAAGGAAAAATTGAGATACTTTTTGATCAGAACCTGGTGCACAATGTGGCTGATTTGTATGATTTGAAATACGATGACCTGATTGGCCTGGAAAAAATTCATCCTGCTGAAGATGGGAAGAAGGAAAAGAAAATCAGCTTCAAGGAAAAGACTGTCGAAAATATTTTGAATGGCCTAGAAAAATCGAAAGCAGTCCCTTTCGCCAGGGTTTTGTTTGCATTGGGCATCCGATACGTTGGCGAAACAGTTGCAAAAAAACTGACTACACATTTTGGCAACATCGAGTCACTGATTGCTGCAGATACCGAGAAGTTGATTGCTGTTGATGAAATTGGTGACAGGATTGCCGAAAGTGTCATCGACTGGTTTAGCAAAGCATCGAACCTTGAAATCATCAACAGGTTGAAAAATCATCATCTTCAATTTGAAGCTGAATTAAAAGCGGATCAGGGAAACCAAAAACTAAATGGTGCTTCATTTGTTGTTAGTGGTGTATTTCAATCGTTTTCACGAGATGAGCTTAAAAAAGCCATTGAGGAAAATGGTGGAAAAAGTGTAGGATCGATTTCTGGCAAAACAGATTTTGTTGTTGCCGGAGAAAACATGGGCCCGGCCAAAAAGCAGAAAGCAGAAAAGTTGGGGGTAAAGATAATCACTGAAGAAGAGTTTAGGGAGATGATTGGCTGATAGACGCCTCAACGTTCCCTGGAAAGTAAAGACACACGGCCCCCGAAGTGTCGGGGCAGGCTGTGCGTCTCAACGTTCCGAAGAAGGCCAATCGACCAATAAAAAAAAACTTCCAGGTTTTTAAAACCTGAAAGGTTTATCGATATTATAACAAGCTCAATTTTTCTTACCTCTGCTTAATACTTCCGGCACCACTTACACGGCTATCAACCTTTGGATCGCCCTGATAGCGAATTGAAGCAGCCCCTGAAATACGCGCTGTTAAGACATCAGTGCAATGGATTTTAGCATCCCCTGCCCCACTGATTTCAATATTGTATTCGCCCACAACAAAATCATAGGCATCCAATTCCGACGCACCTGAATTATCAATTGAACAATATTTTGCCTTACCTGATAATTCAATTTCAGAAGCCCCTGAAAAATCACATTCCAGCTTATTGGCTTCGAGTTCAAGTGTAATTTCTGAAGCCCCGCTGCCATCAATTGCAAGATCGTCGAACCTTAGTTTCCCTTTTGATTTCACTTCAACGGCACCAGAAAGATCCAGCTTTTCAAGATTTTTAAATGTAATGTAAAGGTTCATTTCTTTTGAATTGCGGATATTTTCTTTGGTGTCAATTACCAAAGTCCCACCACGCACTTCCGACTTGATTAATTCCAATAGGTTTTCGTCGGCTTCTACAATTAGGCCCTCACTATTTCCCTGTGAAAGATACACCTCGAATGCGCCACCAATTTTAATGGCATCAAAGGAGGATACATCACGTGTTTCTTTTTCTACTTTTCCGTTTCCATCCACACCGTCCATAAACATACAGGATGTTGATGCCAGGGTAATAAGCCCGAATATGAGACTTAATGCTACTAATGATAATTTTTTTGTCATGACTGAAATTTGTTATTTGTTAGTTTAAAAATTGAATTATTTCTGATTTTTACCTATGATACACCTCACCAGAACCCGATGCAGAAACATCCACACTTAAAGGCTCTCCCTTATAAGTCAAATCTCCAGATCCGCTGAGCTTTGCTTTAAGCTTTCCGGCAACAGACACAATAATATCGCCGGAGCCAGATGCTGTGGCCTCAACATCACCGGCAGTAAGGCTATACAAATTTACATCTCCCGAAGCACCCTGGCTGACAAATAATTTATCGGCACTGCCCTTGAGTTTAACATCGCCTGAGCCATTGACCTGGATATAACATTCACTCAGTCGTAAACCTTCCGCTTCAAAATCACCAGATCCGGCCACGTGCAAATCAAAACGTCCCTGTACCCCGGAAACTTCCACATCACCTGAACCATGAATCCCGGTCTTGAGGTTCTTCACATCAAGTTCCAGTTCAACATCGCCTGATCCATTAATCTGTATCTCGAAATCCATTCCGGTGATGGCATTTTCACTTTCAATATCACCCGAACCATTAATAACTACTTTCTGCAGGTTAGTAACGGTAACATAAACTTCAAGCACCTCGACATTTCGGATACTTCCATCGATATCAATGTTCAATACATCCCCACGAACATCTGTTTCAATCATATCCATCAGATTTTCATCGGCACGAACTGTAATGGCATTGCTACTGCCCTGCTTAAGAAATACGTCTGCCGAGCATGAAATTTTAATTCCGGAAAAGTCGGAAACTTTTCTTTCCTGGGTAACAACCTTTCCATTTCCCCTTACACTTTTCCATTGGGCTATTGCCTGATCGGAAACCAGTAACATGGTAAGTAACATCACAATCGACAAAGTAGATAACTTTTTAATTTTCATGATTTTTTTATTTTTAGTTTGTAGTAATCAATTCGCAGTCCACAGTCTTCAACGAAAGACATCAAGCGTCGTCGCTATTCATTCGAAGTTGGACTGTTCTCTAAAATATCTTTTTTCCTTAGTATAATCCTGAAAGAACTGTAACACTGTGTTAAAAAACTTCGAATTTCTCCGATCTATAATCTCTCTTCCATAAATCTTAATTCTCATGTTCCCATAACCCCCCTATGTACTCAATGAACCTTATAAACCCTATGTACCCTATACACCCTATCTACCTCATCTACCTAAAATAAATCGAAACCCCACCGTACTCACTTGATATTTCAACCCTGGAATTAACTTCCGGGCCATTTCCAAAAGTGCCTTCATAGTAGCTATCAGCCGATGATGAAACAATTCTTTTGCTAAAATCGGCAGCATCATCAGGATAATTCAGGGTACAATACTCCATTTCGGCTACAAGGTTAAAAGTGCACTCAGGCTCGAAATACATGCTAACCGACCCAAAACTGTTTTCCACTTCGATTTGGGTAAAACCAGCCCTTATTTTTTTTACACTTAGGCTTCCGTATTCAGTTTCGCCGGAAAGGCTATTTTGCAACTCACCGATTTTAAAATCCGAAAATTTTGATGACAGGCTAAGATTTGAAACTTTTCCAATTTCCACTTGCCCACCTTCGTTTTCAATTTCCAGTTCTCCAACCTTGTCTATGCTCAGGTTCGAATAATCTGCTTCGATGCTCAGCAGTTGCGATTTTTCGATTTCAACATTTGAATAATCTATTTCGATTTCCCCGGATTTAATATATCCAAGATCTGCATTGCCAAAACCAATTTCAATACTGTTGGATTCACCTTTGAGTTCAATTACTTCCAAGGAGCCATATTCAACACTTATCTCTGAATCGCCTTCTACAATCTCCACGTAAGCATTCCCAAATTCATGGTTCAAGTTAAGACGGACGGAGGTTGGCATAAAAATCTCAATATCAACGGACATATTGTTATTCCCATTTTTGAAAGCTGAATTATTGATATCGCTTTCAACTGAAACCCCATTCCTATTGCCACTAAGATTGATTTTTATTGCATCAAAAATTCGCCTTGCCTTGTCGGAGTTTGATGTTTCTACTTTTGCAGTCACTTTCACAGAGATTGAATTTTCACTCCAGTTTTTGCAGTCAACTGTTCCGTATTGATGATCGATTTGAAGTAATGCACCTTTGTTCACTTCGAATTTCTCATCAACCAATACTTTTTCTATTTTTTCTCTTGCCGATGTTGTAACGCTTATTATCAGCGATAGAATGAGCAAAAAGGCTATTTTTTTCATATGTAAGGAATTTATAGTTTTCATCTCTATTTATTTTAAGGGTTCATTAATTTTCTATCATCTACAGGCTGATTGGCCTGATCGAGCTGTTTCAGGATATTATCCATCACCTCGGCCTTTTTGCGTTTATTGTTTACCAGTGCTGCCTGAAGCCGGGTATTCTCCGGGTTTTTCGCATATTCTTTTTCGATTTCAGCCAGTGTAGCATCCAGGTTTTCGAGTTGCGCCTGGGCCAGCGATTTAACATGCTGTGCCTGCTCGTTGTTTACAGCATATTGTTCAATTTGGTTAACCTTGGTATCAGTTATAGATTCATAATAGGCAAAAACATTTTCCAGGTCATTCGACAAATCAATTTGTACAACTTCGCGCATAACTGCCCCGCTTAAATCCTCGACAGAGTATTTGAAAATAAAATACGATGCTGCAATGAGCACCAAACCTACGGCAGCAATTCTCAGCCAGTTTGCCCAATGGCCTTTATCTGCCTGCCCCTCCTCCATTTCATCAAGCTTATCGACGAAACGCCTTTTATGGCCCAGGGCAGGCTCCCGGTCATCAAAAAAGGCTGGGTTATCTTTTATTTTATTTTCTAAAAACGACATGTTATTTTATCTGTTTGTTTCTTTCTTTTTATTCTTTGTACTGAAAATTCAAAGCTCAAAACTCAAAATCCAAATAAGCTCCAATTTTCAAATTATCAAATTTTCAAATCATCACATTATCAAATTATTTAGTTTCTCGATTTCATAATTATCTGGAGCAGCTTCTGCTTGGCCCGCGAATACCTTGTGCGGATATTTCCATAGGTGGTATTCAGAATTTCGGAAATCTCCTGGTGGTCATAACCTTCCAGAAGATGCAGCGAAATAATTGTTTTGTATGCCTCAGGAAGTTTTTTCACACCATCCCTGATTTCTTCCAACCTGCAAAACAGATTTTCAGAGTATTCCTTTTCACCACCGTCATCATCCCTTACATCAATCTCAGCTTCATCAATACTGATCATTTCCTTGCGCTTCCTTATCACATTGATGGAGTTGTTGATCACTATTCTTTTCAACCACCCACCAAAAGCACCTTCACCTCTGTAGGAACTAATTTTACCAAATGCTTCAATGAACGAATCCTGCATCACATCTTCGGCTTCTGCGGTATCATTTACAATTCTAAGGCTTGCATTATACATGGCCCTGTAGTAAAGATCGTAAATCTCTATTTGTGCAGCCCTATCGTTTTGCCGGCATGCCTCAATCAAATCGTGATGTATATCTTTTATTGCTGTTTCCAAAGTTTGCAGGCTAAATTCGACTTAATGACACGGCGAAGTTAGGAATGTTACAGTTTTAAGGGAAAATGATTAAATGATTGAATGAGAGAATGAGAGAATGATTGAAGAATTCAAGAATTCAAGGATTCAAAGATTGTGAATTTTGGATCGATCTCGTATGCCCTAACCGCAAAAAATACCTGGATTATTTACAAAACCCAAAGCACTAAGAATAATTATTTGATATCAACGTTTCTCATAGACTTCCAATTAGCCAATATTAACAGCATTAAATGATATAAAACTATTACTCTTTTTGCACTTCTAATTATTAACCAAAATTTGCAATTATGAGTATAAGAAACTTGTTGTCCGGCTTTTACCTCTTGTTCCTTAGTGTAGGTTTTTCGCAGACATTAAACCTTTCCAACCCAAATCAATTTACAAATGTTGAATTTACGATTGCTGGTAATGAGAATAGTAGTCATTACCGGAAACCTTTGCTTTTACGCCTGAAAAACAATTCCGGCAAGGCCAAAACTATTGCAGTTGACCATGGACAGTTGATGCATTCGGTTGATCCTGGGGAACAAGATTTTGTTATTGTAAAAGATGAAGTTGTTGCCCTTAAACCTGGCGAAACAAAAACAATTCCTTTGCATGCCATGTGTATCGAAAAAAGCAACTCGGCCCCCACGGGATCTTCACAATATACACCGGGACCTATGGCAGATACGAATTTACTTGGGCTTACAAACCTGATTGCAAAAGATGAGCTATATAATTACGAGGCCCAAACTGCTGTATGGGCGATGCTTGGCAACACCGATCTGGGAAATATAGTTGGCTATGACACGTGCCTTATAAGGAGCCTGGTTAATCATGTTGCGAATGCCCGTGACGAGGAACCGCCCCCACCCCCGTCATCTGATGAGTACTCAAGAAACTATTATGCAGCATCAAGTACTTACAAGGTAATGATGGGTGGGGAATTTGAATACAAATTATTTGAATCAAGGGAGATTACGATTGCAATGTTCGATAGAGATAATATTGTTGTTCGGGAACTGTTCAAGGATGCTTATTGCCCGCCGGGAAAACACAAAATGGATTTTAAATTTGACGCCACCGAGTATTCGGATGAGTATTACTGGGTTCGGCTACTCGAGGATGGAGAGATTATATTAGAGATGGAAATCAAAACTCCAGACAGGCTAAGGCGGGGGTAATTAAAAAAAACAGGAAATAAAAAAAGGATTTGCCATTTTAACAAATCCCTTTTTAATATCTAACAATGCAACTTTACTGGCCTAAATAGGCTTTCAGTAATTTGCTCCTTGACGTGTGCTTCAACCTGCGAATGGCTTTTTCTTTGATTTGCCTGACGCGCTCCCGGGTCAAGTCAAATTTCATGGCGATCTCATCAAGTGTTAATCCGTGATTCATGCCAATACCATAGTACAAATTAATTACATCACGTTCCTTTTTTGTTAAAGTTGCCAGCGAACGTTGAATTTCCCTTGCCAGCGATTCCTTCATGAGGTCGTTATCAGTTGTTGGATTGTCGTCGGTGACATACACATCCAATAAACTCATATCCTCATCCTGCGTAAGGGGTGCATCCATAGAAACAGTACGTGTTGTAATTTTCAGTACCGATTCAACTTTGTTTTCGGGTAACTCAAGTGAAGCTGCAATTTCATCCGATGATGGCGGACGCTCATACTTTTGTTCCAGTTTTGAAGACTCTTTCCGAATCCTGTTTAACGACCCTACCTGGTTGAGAGGTAACCGGACTATCCGAGATTGCTCGGCCAATGCCTGGAGAATGGACTGACGGATCCACCATACTGCGTACGAGATGAATTTAAATCCGCGTGTTTCGTCGAATCTCTGGGCTGCTTTGATAAGTCCTAAATTTCCTTCATTGATAAGGTCAGGTAAACTAAGGCCCTGGTTTTGATACTGCTTTGCAACCGATACAACAAAACGCAGATTTGCTTTGGTTAATTTTTCCAATGCCGTCTGGTCGCCTTGTTTAATACGTTGGGCAAGTTGCACTTCTATTTCAGCAGTGATCAACTCTTCCTTACCGATATCCTGCAGGTACTTATCCAGAGAAGCAGTTTCACGATTCGTAATCGATTTTGTGATCTTTAACTGTCTCATTAATACCCTTTCTTAAAAATTAGTAAAGTTTAACCAAATTAATATCCTTTTATTATTTAATCGCAAAAATAAATAACTCAAATAGCTAACTCTCCACACTATCTTTTATTGTGAGTTATACCGGCAATATATTTTACGCACACGACCGCTTTGATCTTTGTGTAAGTAGAGAACTTCGTGAATTTAGAAAATTCCGAAAATATTTGCAAAAAAATTACAGGCCAATGGCGTAATACGCCCGCTGTGCACTTGGATAAACACCTTCAATAAGCAAACCTCCTCTTTTCATGTTAAGGATTTTTTCGATATCATCTGCCGACCTGATGGGTGATTTATCTATTTCTGTAATAATAAACCCTTCACGCACCCCTTTGTTCATTAATTTTCCCCTTCGCAACTCAACTATTTGTAAACCATAGTCAATGCCCAACCTTTCTTTTAGCTCATATGAGGGCATTTCAAATGTTGCACCCAGTAAATCAATCGATTCAGGTGATTCAGTTGAAACAAGCTCGTAACTGTTTTCGCGGTTCTTTAAGAGTACATCTTTTTTCATAATCTTGCCATCACGACTATAGGTGATATCAATTCTGTCGCCAGGATTGTGTTGACCAACTGATTCGAGCAAACGGGCAACACTATTGATTTTTAGGCCGTCAATTTCAAGTATAACATCTTCTGACCGAATATCCGCATCGCTGGCCGAACTATTGTCAACTACCGAAACTACATAAACGCCATTCAATCCCTCAAGCCCCAATTCATCGGCAAAGGCGGCATCAATGTCACGTATTGTAACGCCAATGTAAGCGCGTTGTATTTCACCGTAATTGATAAAATCATTCACCACCTTTTTAACAATATTAACAGGGATAGCAAAAGAATATCCTGCGTAGGAACCGGTGTTGGAAGCAATTGCTGCATTAATCCCGATTAATTCGCCATTTGTATTTACAAGGGCTCCGCCACTATTACCGCGGTTGACCGGCGCATCTGTTTGAATAAAGGACTCGATGGCAGCATTGGACCCCAGAATATTGATATCCCTGGCTTTTGCACTTACAATTCCGGCAGTAACTGTTGAAGTCAA
>Ga0208900_1001207_pt1 | contig 14274 bp, 11 predicted proteins | sample AntAceMetag02UKK_FD_184763 | JGI IMG/M metagenome (GOLD analysis project Ga0208900, IMG submission 184763) | Saline lake microbial communities from Ace Lake, Antarctica - Antarctic Ace Lake Metagenome 02UKK (SPAdes) (version 2) | ecosystem: Environmental > Aquatic > Non-marine Saline and... | reverse complement strand
AATTTTTGCCCGAATGGTTTTTTTTATCAATAACGAATTGTTAATAAGTACTTTTGTTGCAAAATTCATGATTAAATGTTAATCCATTTAATCATGTCTTTGAGGAAGTTATTTTGAATATTTTACTAAATGCAAACAATCCGTTAAAAAATTAATGCTAAATTTACATAATAATAAAATCAATAACATGAAAACGCTGAAGAGAATAACTTTCGATCCTAATATAATGGGTGGGAAGCCGTGTATCAGGGGAATGCGTGTGACCGTTGGTACTATATTAGGTTTGTTGGTCGCTGGACACTCGAAAGATGCAATAATCAAAATGTATCCCTATCTTGAACTGGAGGATATAAGTGAAGCCCTGTCATATGCAGCCTGGCGATCTGAAGAAATGGAAGTGCCCCTGGAAATTGCCTCCTAATGAAGATAAGTCCAGGGTAAGGATTTTACCCATCAAATAGGTTTTTTTTTAATCGCTCCTTTCAACCCTTTGCAAAACAACCGCTTCAAAAGTGTCTTTATCTTTCTTTTCCGCTACTTGAAACTCCCCGTCATAATACGGATTTTCTGGTTTGTGTGTCATTTTACAAACATAGGGATGAAAAAAGTTTTCATAACCGCTTTCGTATCCACTTACAACAACTGGTAAGGTTTCAGGCAAGGTTTTGAGTACCTCTATTAATTTCCCAACACTAAAATCGAATTTCTCTTCTTTTAAATCCATAACCTAGTCCTCCTTTTTTTATCCGTTTACAAAACACGGCATCGTAATCACCACCCTCGTTCCCATTGCATTGCCATTTTCATCATTCAAATCTATCACCTCAAGATTGAACTTTCGTTTAAACTTTTTACCCATCACCTCCAGGCGCTCACGGGTAATCAGTGTTGCCATCGACCGGCTATGTTTTGCTTTTTTATGCTGGGCAGCAAATTCCCGCCCCACCCCGTTATCTTCTATAATAAATTCAATATTATCCCTGATTTGGCGAAAACGGATGATGATATTGCCTGTATCTTCCTTTAAGCGTAGGCCGTGCTCAACTGCATTTTCGATAAATGGCTGAGAAAGCATGGGTGGAATCCTGATGGCTTCAACATCAACACTTTCATCCTTTTCAATGGTAAATTTGAATTTATTTTCGAACCTCAGCTGCTGCAATTGAAGATATATTTCCAGCATTTTTAATTCCTTTTCGAGCACCACAAATTCAACCCTGGAGTTTTCAAGTGTCGTCCTTACCAGCTCGGCAAATTTCGAAAGGTAATCCCCGGCGGTTATGGGGTCTTTTTGGTAGATAAAACTTTGAATAGCGATAAGCGAATTAAAAATAAAATGTGGGTTCATCTGGGACCTCAAAAGCCGGTTTTCCAACTCAACCGCTTTATGCCGGGCTTTCAGGCGGGTATTGATTAGTAAATAATATCCGGTAATAATGGACAATAAAAAAATAATGGCAATTGCCAGCATCATACGGGTGCGCCGGCTAATCATCAACTCCTGCACTTTGTTTTGTTCGGTGAGCAGTACAATGTCCTGTTCTTTTTTCTCAGTTTGATATTTTACGTCCATTTCGGTGATAGCCCTATATTGCTCATGGATGAATAAGCTGTCCTTCATTTCGGAATAAAGCCTGAAGTATTCCAAAGTTTTGGTGGTGTTTTTTTTCTTGTCCCACACCTCGTACAACTTCTGGTAAGCATTCATTTTTATGCGGGGCGATTTAGCTAATGTCGCCACTTCAAGGCTTTGTTCTGCAAAATCGAGCGCTAAGGCAAAATCATTTTTCATCAAGTATGCCTGTCCTTTTGCTCCAAGCAATTCAGCAATATTGATGTTGTCGTTTTCCTTGCGCGAAAACTCCAGGGCTTTATCTAAATATTCCAGGGCTTTATCAGGATTATTCTCTTTAAGGTAAGAAATGCCCATGGACTTATACACATCATCGAGCATATGAAAGTAACCCAGCGTATCGAATAGCGAAACAGCATTAGAAAAATATTCCCTTGCCAATCCTGGTTTTTCGTTCTCTAAATATACATTTCCAATCGCCACCAAAGTATTCGATTTACGATGCCTGTCGCCGGTTTTTTCTGAAAGGTTTAATGCAATTTGAAGATTTTCGAGGGCTTTGTCGTAATTCTTTTGTTCAAAGTAAATATCAGCAATACTCAAATAGCAAGCCGTTGCCCTGCGGTGCTGTTCTAGTTTTTCAAAAGTCTTTAATGCTTTCATGTAGTAATCCTGGGCAATGATGAGGAAGCCTTTTGCTTTGTAAATGTTCCCGATATTGATATTGCAAATCGCCACCCAGTCTTCTTCGTTAATTGTTAAAGCAATGGCAATGGCCTTTTGCTGATATTCAAGTGCCAGGTCAAACTTCCCCTGGTTTTTGTAAACAATGCCAATTTCGCCCCAGCATTCCGAAAGGTGCGATTCATCATTTATCTCTGTGGCAACATCAGCAGCCCTGAAATAATAATCCAGTGCTTTGTTGTACTCACTTCGGAAAAAGTATTCAATGCCAAATTCAATCAGGGCTCGAAGCTTTAATTCCTTAAAGGCCAAAAAAATCGGTGAGTCTTCCTGGATTACATCATCAGGAAATTGATGCAGATTTTCCTCAATCAAATGAAGTGCCTTTGAATAATAATGAATCAGCGAATCGGATGGCCCGTCAATATACAAATCACCCAAGGCAAAAAGGGTTTTTACACGTGATGTATCATTTGAAGCCAGGCGCAGTGAAGCTTGCAGGCTATCTTTTTTGGGGTGGGATTGCAAACTTGTAAAGCTAAAAAGTAGTAGAAAGAAACACTGTATTGATATGATAGGGATTAGATTCTTTTTTTTCATTGTCAAATTTATTTTCAAATAAAAGAGGTAAAGTTAAGGCATTTTTAATTATAACTGCTTCGATATATTGCCGGTGAGAATTTTCCTTGATTAAAAAGACCACCAAATTCAGATATAATGCAATTTGCCGTGCATCCATGCCGATGTTTATGTTATCCGAGTAGATACAATTACACTGTTTATTTGAGCTATGTTTGTAGCTTCAAATCAAATCTACTAAATCTTTTTTTATGATCATATCAGAAGAGGCAACCATAAAATCTATTGTTGTACACAAAGTCGGGAGCAAATCGAATGATGAGGGAATTCGCTTTTCAAAATCGGCGCTCAGCACAAACGAGCAAATCAATAAATTGCTGATTAGTTATTTTTTCACCCCTTTTAAGTCGGAAGAATATTTTCAACTATTCCATGATTCTGATATCAATCTTAACGAGGTGTTTAGCTATGCTTCTGAAGTTTTTGATAATCAGGATGCTTTATATGATCAATCAGTAAACCTGGCCAAACATCTTTACGAGAATTCATTACATCCCAAAATCAAAGCCGGCGAATTGTACATAGCCTATTTTGAGGATTGTATCGTGGATGGCGAGCAGATGGATGCCCTCGGGATTTTTAAATCTGAATCCAAAGAGACTTACCTGCGGGTGATGCCCACGGCAGATAATTACGAAATTGATTCGGAGGCAGGCATCAACATCAACAAACTTGATAAAGGCTGCCTTATTTTCAATACCGAAAAAGAAGACGGTTACCTGCTTGCTGTGGTGGACAACTTGAGCAAAGGTTCCGAAGCACAGTATTGGTTCGATCATTTTTTGCATGTGCGCCAGCGCCAGGACGAATATTTTCAAACACAAAATGCCATTAAGCTTTGTAAGGATTTTGTAACGGAAAAGTTGCCCGAAGAATTTGAAGTAGAAAAAGCCGATCAAGTAGAACTACTAAATAAATCAGCACAATTTTTCAAGGAGAACGAGAATTTTAATTTCCAGGAATTTTCGGATGTGGTGATGCAGGAGCCACAAATCATCGAAAGCTTTAAAAACCACCGGGCATCCTTCGAAAACGAAAACCAGGTTAAATTTGATGATGCTTTTGAAGTCTCGGCCCCGGCAGTAAAAAAGACCGCGAGGGTTTTTAAAAGTGTTATTAAACTCGACAAAAACTTCCATGTTTATATCCATGGCGATCGCGATTTAATCCGTAAAGGCCACGATGACGAAACCGGAATGGATTATTATCAGTTGTTTTTTGAGGAAGAGGGTTAGGAAGGGTAGGTATAGGGTATTGGGAGAAAAAGGTATAGGGTGTATAAGGGGAATAAGGTATTACAAGCTGTCAGACAGTTCTCCGAAAATATTGGAAGAAAGGCCGAAGTGATGAGCTTACTCGCATTCAAAGAACCTGTAAAACTGTCTGGCAGCTTCACAGACTTTCCAAGATCCGCCAAGCGGCGGAATTGGAAACGTTAAATTTGTCTTAAAATTTATACTAAAAAACACATCAAAGATGGAGATGAAATTTTTTAAACACACGCTCATTCTTGCACTGATGATTTTGCTGGCTGGATGCAATCAGCAATCCAACGAATCTGTATCAAGGAATGCAAAAACAAAAGAAGATTTGAAACCCCTCCTAAACAATTTAAGCACAGAATTTGAACGTTTGAGGCCTCAGGTAATCCAACCTGCTGAAGGCTATCTTAAATATCCATACCTGATTCCTGCCGGTTTTTACAAGCAAATGTGGGACTGGGACGGATTTTTCATGGGCAATCATTTTGTAAGACTTGGTCAGCCGGAGTATTTGAAATACTGGGCACTGAACCTTATCGAAGGTATTGATGAAGAAGGATATGTTTCGGGATGTGCCACCACCAAAGGGCCACGGCCTATTTTCGGTAAGTTTTCGATGAAGCCTTTCCTGTCGCAGGGTGTATTGTTTGCTTCACAAAGCCTGGAAGACTATTCATGGGTTGAACCTTATTATGAAGATTTGAACCGTGCCATCGCTTATCGCGAAAAAACACAACAAGATGAAAGTACAGGTTTATTTTATTGGGAAATCGCCATGCAAAGCGGGGCCGACAACAACGTAGCCATGAACTATTTCCAGGAAGATACCCGAACTTTCCTTTCCTGCGATGCTTCCACGTGGCAGTTGCGCGAATACCTTGCACAGGCTAATATTGCCGAAGCACTGGGAAGAACTGATGATGCTGAGTTATTTCTCGAAAAAGCCAAAAAACTGAAAACTGCCATCAACAAAATCCTTTGGTGTGATGAGGATAAGATTTACTATAATGTTGATGCAGAAACCGGGAAGTTTTACAAGCGAATCAGTTATTCCTGTTTTATTCCGCTGGTGCAAAATCTTGCATCCGAATCCAACGGCAAGATAATGATTGAGCGATACCTCATCAACCCTGAACACATGAAAGCAAAGTTTGGCCTGCGCACACTTTCAATGCAAGATTTCGATTACAACAACAAAAACGTGATTGTTCCATTTAGCAACTGGCAAGGCCCGGTTTGGCCCATTGCGAATTATCTTTATTCTATCGGGCTTAAAAACTATGGCTTCGATAATGAGGCTGCCTGGCTTGCGGAAACCCTGGGTAATCTACTACTCGATGATATCAGAAAATGGGACAGCATGCACGAAAATTACCATGCCGATACCGGCGAACCTCTGGCCCCTGCTGCCGACCACGTGGATGAAAATGGCAAATTTGTGGGATTCATCAGTTGGAACCTTTGCATTCAAAACGTGCTGGAAGGTGCGGTGGATGACCAGTGGATGCTGTTGGAAGTGGAGTAGGTGTTACCCATCAAAGTTTATTTGTATATTTGACGTAACTATTTAGCTGCTTCCAAAAATCCTAAACCTTTTGGGTTTTGAGATTTAAGAAATTTGGATTTTGTGCAAATTTTGGGTTTTTTGCAAGCGCAATAGCTACTCTCCGGAGGTTTAAAAAAAAGCCTGCGAAAGCATAGCCTGATACAATTTCAATTTTTCAAAACCCTGAATGATTGATACAACTTCTGGTTTTTATATAAAATACAAAAGGGATAAAGCCCTTCCTGTTGCAGGTTTTTTTTGCATCAGTTAGAACCTCTGTATCCAGAATGTGCTTGAAGGTGTGATGAATGACAGGTGGATGTTGTTGGAAATGCATTGGCCGCTAAAATTAATCATCAAGCATATTTTGATTCTTTTTTGCGCTTCAGCTGATTAAATTTTCGGGTTCCATATCCTCCGGCCAACAACAGCATGAACAATAAGCCTTCGCCAATGGCTGCGCCACTACCTCCAACATAATCACCACCACCTTGTGGAGGTGGATCGCACCCGGGAATGAACATACTTCATAAGTCCAATGTAATTGACAGGGCAAAAAATGGCCAGCAGGAATTTTCCAAATTCCTGCTGGCCTCTTAAGTTTATACTGCTTTGACAAAGAGGTTTTACTCTGCCAGTTTTTTCTTTTTAAAGTCGTAAACCTTTTTACCACCATAGGCTGCTGCCATTGTGAATAATAAAAAGATTCCACTACCTATAGGAGCTCCACCACCAACAGGCCCACCGTCACCGCTAGGGTTCGCTGGCGGCGGCGGCGGGCTGCCCGAATCCTGCGCAAAAGCTGATCCAATCACACTAAACATAAATACTATAATAATAAGTAATTGTAAAACTAGATTTTTCATTGTAATAAATTTCTTATGGATTTCTAAATATTTGAATTACCTGTATGATACTTTTGCACTGTAGGCAGCATCTTTGTTTATTAATTTCAAGACATAAATACCTTTTGCTAAGCCTTGAATTTGCAGTGAATTTTGCCCGGCATCAACGGTAGAAGAATGAACAAGCTGGCCACTTGTAGTGTATAGCTGTATCAAAGTTGAACCAACAGCATTATCAAAACTAAAATAGAGTGTCTGTCCACTAAAATAGGCGTTTAATTCGTCATAGTTTCGTTCTGAAATGGATGTTTTATTTTTAAGTAGAATTTTAAACCTGTTTGGATCATCGTCAGGAGTTGAAAAAAAGGTGTAATCAGGATTTGATCTGACATCGATATTTGCTCCTGTTAGTTCGTCCGTTAAAATGATTGTTGATTCAGGATGAAAGTTTTCCAGGGAAGAAAATGATAAGGTTACCGTTTCAGAAGTACTTAATTCAAAACCAATTTGAACTGTCATGTCTTCTGACAAAATGGGCATGGTATTGATGGATAATTTGTATCCATCATTGGAATAGCTGTAGAGTTGAGGAGCATCTCCGAAGCCATACAACTTTCCTGCATCCCAGTCGCCATCAAAGTTATAGCTTGATTGGTCATGATATTTTAATACGATTTCGTCACTGTAATTCTCTGTTAGGGCTTTTATCCTCATAACATTAAAATCGTCACCATTACTTTTAAGGAAATCCTGATCATCATGAACACGAACTTGATTATTCATAGTAAGTGAAGGAGACGCTACACTTGATTGAACCATAAAAGATTGACCCACAGGAATTATATTTGAACCATCATTTACTCCAGTTGTACCAATATAAGAAGCCCATCCAGCAGTAGATGCATTCCATACCCAAACTGCATTATAAAAATTTGTTTTCGCCCACCCATCGTTTGCATCCCAGTCTATTGCTGAAGGGTACGGGTTTGGTATTAGTTGGTGGTCTCCGACATCTGTTGACATGCTGGCTGCACTAAACGCACCATTATTCATAGGGCCTTCAAAGGAATATGTTTTATTTGAAGCGGGATAGTAAAGTAAATATCCTTTATCTGCATTAAGGGGAGTATTTGTTGGAGTACCTAATGGATCCCATTCCTGATTTACCGCATCAAATTCATACAAGTATGATCCCAGAAAAAGACCTGAAAGAGGATTGGCATCTTGTGTAAGGGGAACCGACACAGTATGGTAACTCATTGCGGTTAATGTTGTATTACCTGTAACATATCTTTCAATCGTCGCATTTACATTCATAGCATCATGCAGCAACGATCCTGTGCCAGATGCATCAGACTTTATGATTAGGCCGGTTTTTTCACTTCTCAAATCCCCGATAACCTTGAACTTTCCAAGAGCATTGATGGTTAAACTACCACCCTGCAGAATATCAAGAATTTTAGCAGTAGCCGTAAAATCCTCAGTGGATATTATTATGGGATACTTCGCTAGCCCGCTTGGAATCACCGCAATATCTGTCGAAATTGGCAGCCTGCCAGCACTCCAGTTACCTGTGTTATCCCATGTTGTATTGATTGCACCTGTCCAGTTATTATAAGTGGTAACAGCAGTGTTGCGAAGGAATGGATAGCCATCATTTGTCGTTTCGTCTATAGTCCAGATATTTGTAAAGTCAAAACCTGTGAAATTTGCTTCCACCTTCATCTGAGCTGTAGTTAAGCCAGTTCCAGCAGCCGAACTTGATTGTCCTGATGTAGTTGTATTCCAAAAAGCATTTGTAACCACACCTTTATTTCCACCTGTTCCGATATGACCAACCAGACCACCAACCAAAGTGGCGCTTGGGTTTTCATTTACACTAACAGAACCTGTAGAAAAACTTGTTGTTATGGTACCTCTAAGGTCAGTGCAACCAGCTAATCCACCTATTCTTGTAAATGTTCCTGAAGCTGGTATGGTAACCGAACCAAGTGCATAGCAATTAATCGTATTTCCTTTTTGATTACATCCAACAAGGCCACCAATCTTATCACCAACACCACCTGTTACTCCTGTTACATCGATATTTGCCCAACTCTGTGAGAGCGTAGGATTATTGGTTCCACCAGGTGTTACCGTAGCACTATTATTAGCTCCAACCAAACCTCCGGTTGCCCCATTACCACTTACAGTGCCTCCGGATGCAGAGCAGTTTTCAATAAGGGTATAAACATTACCACGTACCCTTCCAACAAGACTTCCAGTTCCTCTGGCTCCAGATACACTGCCAACAATGACAAGTACAACCTTCTTAATCACTGCCGGATCTGTAGATGTACCTAAGCCCAGACATCCAAATAAACCCACTTCTCCTTCTGCAGGTCTGTTAATAGTTAATCCAGATATGGTTTTCCCATTACCATCATAGTTTCCGGTAAAACGGCTGCCAGCTGCATCATCCCCAATTGGATTCCAACCAGCTCCTGTATTGTAGGGACTAACATCCAGATCGATGTTAGCGTCTTGTCTAAAATATTTGGTAAGGTAATTCCGGACGTTGTTTAAATCGGCGGCTGTACTGATTTGGTATGGATCTGCAGAAGTCCCTGTTCCACCGCTAAATTGTGCCAGCAGATCGTTCCCGCCTAAAAAACACAGTCCCCCGATTATGAGGAATAAATATATTTGTTTCATAATTGATTAGTTTTAATAAAAATTCTTTTATGTTAATAAAAAAAAGTAATTATTTAGCTACATACTATCAAAATCTGAATTTATTAGTAATTTTTTTCATAGTGTAATTATTTTAATTGCTACAAAAATAGAATATCTTCATAACTATTCATAAATAATTATTATAATTATTCATAATAAACAATATTTAGCAGGCTTCATCTTACAAAGTTTATTTGTACATTTGACATCACGAAAATTAAACGTAAGGTATTATCAACCGTTATCAAAAAAAGTAAGCACAATGAAAAAGTCCACGCTAACCTTCCTGACCTTAATCTTATCACTTGCCTATATTTACTCGACTGCCCAAACTGATTGCAAAGTGCTAAAAACCGAAATTGCAGAAAACTACACCGGGAAATGCAAAAAAGGTTACGCACATGGGAAAGGGATGGCAAGTGGCACAGACAGCTACGAGGGGATGTTCAGGAAAGGCTTGCCCGATGGGCAAGGGACTTATGTTTGGGCTACGGGCGAAACTTACACCGGCGATTGGAAGGAAGGAAAAAGAGAGGGCGAAGGTGTTTTCCTTTATAAGATGGATGGCGAAGAAATCATCATGGCCGGTATTTGGGAAGAAGACCAGTATATTGGCAAAAAGCCACCTAACCCTCGTGTGCTGTATCTATCCAATATTGATCGATATTCATTTAAGAAAGCCGGGGGTATTAAAAACAGGGTGTTGGTTGATCTTTATCAGAACGGATCAAGGAATACCAGTATCGAAAATTATTTGCTTGCAACTTCAAGCGGATACGAAACCAACCTGGGCCATTCGCGAGGGTATGAAGCCATCAATTTTCCTGTGATGATAAAAGTGAGCTATACCACCTACAACAAACTGAAAACCTATAAATACAACGCTGTATTTGAATTTGAAATTTCCGAACCCGGTGATTGGCGGGTGGAACTGCATAATTAGGAATATCTCCTGAACCATTTACTTTGCTCCTTTATTACGGATTTCTTTTCGGCCAATTCCGTTTTTTTTGGGAAAGGACAATTCATGTTTTCGTATCAAAAATTTCAATATAGCTTGTCGCAATGATGTCGTACCTAAAAGGAATTAATATTGTTTAATATCATAATATCAACAACATGCAAATGTAAAGTCAAGTTATTAATGTACTGATTAACCTACCTTGCTGGCGGGGCAGGCGATTTTTGATATAAGATGTCCCTGATCATTGTGCGACAACAAATCTCCCATGGGGATGCCTCTGGCAAAAAATCACCATTCCTTGATCACCATTCAAAATTTTATTTTTATTATTATTGGCCCTGGCTTTGATCGAGGAAGTAAACTAATTAGCTGTGTAAGGTACCGACATGTGGGTTTGCACAAGTTTCCACTTACCATCGCGTTTCACCAGTACTCCTGTATATCTCAATCCCTCAAAGCTGTTGGCCTCACCATTAAGGATAAAATTGTAATTGATGATCTCCGAAAACCAGGCAGTGTTTCCCGATTCGTTTATCTCAATGATTTGATCGCGGTATGAGATGTAAGTATCACTAAAGTTGTCGAACTGGTTTTGAACGGCTTTTTTAATTTCTTTAAAACCAATATGTTTATCCCCACCTTCGGTGCCAAAGCTTACAATGCTTTCTGATGGGCACCAGATATCTTCAATCATTCCAATGTCTTGATTTTCGTTGGATAAAGCATATTTTTCAAGTACCAGCTTAATTGCGGCTACTTCTTTGACTTTGTCAACTGTTTGTTTTTTATTTTCACATGCAATTGTCAGCACGATAATGAGAATTAACAAGGAATAAAATGACTTTTTCATAATTACCTCACTTTTTATTATTTTATACGTTTATTATCAGCATGTTATGCTTCAATAATCCTTTATTAGGATAAGCATTGTCAAATTTAGTAAAAAAATCTCAATTGATTACATCAAAGTATAAAAACCTGGTAGTTGTGATGAAAAACAAATCTTGATGCCATTCATACGCCAATACTATTTAGAATAGGTATAAATCCTAAAAATATTCCATACATCTATTCAAAACGAATGTTAAGTGAAAAGGGGGCTTCGTTCAGTCAAACCAATCCTTCGTTCAATCAAACTCGATTTATCAAAAATACGGCTTAAATTACTCAATTATTAGAGTTTGGAATTTGTGAGGGTTTGATTTACCTTTACAATTCAATTTATAATAAAATTGTTCTTTGAAAATATTTTGAACTATCATCTTAATTCACCCTATTTGATCAGGCAGAATTTACACCCCCCCCTCCCCCCTTTTTTGATGGTCAGTTCAAAATTTTGGAGTTGATGCATCTTAGTTTAGAAAATTGAAATTGCTCAGTTCCCAGGTTTATCCTGAAAAGTAAAACCTTCCACTCTTGCCCTGTGGAAGGTTTTTTTTGTTTTAATAGGTGATGTGGATTAACGAATCCTGGCTTATTTAGCTTGAATTATTCATGAATTAATCAGGTTAAAAAGAAAAGCTCAGGCCAAAGCTTGGCATGATTGGAAGTTGGTAAACTACGCTGTTCTCAATCCTATTAACGTAAAACACGTTGTTCCTGTCATACATATTTGTAACACTCAAGTCGAGTTCAAGGATTGAATTTTCACTAAGATGAAAAGTTCGCTTTACACTAAAGTCTAAACGGTGATATGTGGGAAGGCGGCCGTCATTCAAATCAGCATATTGGATTCCGAGTGTTCCGTTTTCGGTGATGTAATCCGAATATATTCCCTGGTCGAGATTAACTTTCTCGAAATATCCCTGGGTTTGAGTAAAAGGGAAGCCTGTTCCAAAGTTCCATCTTAAACTTACCTCCCATTGCATATTATCCCCCAGTGTGTAAGAACCAAGCAGGTTCATATTGTGTCGGCGATCATAATGTGGGTGATACCAGGATTCGCCATCGTAGCGGTTGACGAAGGCATACGAATAGGCACCCCAAAAGTACATGCGATTTTTGTCAAATTTAATTGAAAGGTCAATACCTTCGGCATTTCCCTTTTCGACAACAAAATCTTTCTTTTCATTATCCGGAGTGCCGGGAGGAGCAGTACTCTCATCATAAATTTTATTCCGGTTAAGGTTGGTTAGTTGAGGGAAGTATTTGTAATAGGCTTCAAGGTTAATGCTAATGTGCGGGGTAAGGTCATGTTCAACCCCAATGATGAGATGTTGAGATTTTTGAAGCGCGTTGGTTACTTCCTCGCCATCAAATTCGTCGGGCAGGTTATCCGGGCCTGATAAAAAGCCATAAAACAGGTTTACAACATCGCGGTCGGATCGGGCACTGATCAGGTTTTGTGAATAAAATCCTCCGGCAAATTTTAAACGTGTTTTATCTGTGGCATTGTATTTCATTGCAAAACGTGGTTCCAGCGAAATGGTGGATAAGGATGCATACCATTGCATACGAAGGCCGGGCTCAATTATAAACTTACCGGTAATGAGCTTGTATTTTGCATAACCGGCAATTTCGGTAGTGTTTTCTTCCTGTTGTATTTTTTGGCCAACATCGTTTGTGAACTGGAAGTCTGTTTTAAATCCATTTACAGTAAGACCATATTTCAACTCATCCCTGCCCATAAAATAGGTAAAATTTAACCCTACATTAAACCCGTTGATTGAACTGGTCCTTGGGGGTAAATTACCCTCATCCAATTGCATGGCGTAGGATGAGTAAGCCGCAATACCTTCCATCAATACCGGCGATTTGCCTGGTATAACGATAAAGTTCACACCACCACCATAGGCATCCCAGCTATATTGAGAAATATCCTGATAGCTTACCTGATCGGTGAAATTGAACCCAAAAAAGTTGACTTTACTTCCATTGGCAGCGTTGATAGAAACTTTACCATAAATATCGAGGTAATTAAAGGGAAGCCCGTCTTCATTAATGTATTTGTAAAAAATTTTGGAACTCTCTTCAAGGTAGGAATTTTTTATTGATAAGATAAAAGAAGAGCTTCCACCTCCTCCGGTTGCTTGTTTTTTAATTGGGCCTTCAATCATTGCTTTTGCCCCAAATGTAGAAGCACCAATTTTTCCGGCAATGCGTTTTTTGTTTCCATCGCGGGTGGTAATATCCATTACTGAAGATATCCTGCCACCATGATCGGCATTAAAGCCACCTGTAAAAACATCGGCATTTCTTATGAGGTCCGTATCAAAAACTGAAAACAAGCCAATGGAATGAAAAGGGTTGTAAATTACCATTCCATCCAATAGAACTTTGTTTTGTATTGGTGATCCACCCCTGATATAAAGCTGCCCTCCCTGATCACCTGTAAAAATAACGCCCGGTAGAACCTGTAAATACTGTGCAATGTCGGGCTGGCCACCAATAGCAGGGATTTGCTTGATTTCCATTGGTGTAACTTTTACAATGGAAGTTTGCGTTTCGGTACGGGCGGCTTCCCGTTGCCCCGAAATATTAACAACGTCCAACATCACTGAATTTTTTGTAAGAAACAGGTTCTGGCTGATCAGATCATTGGCCTTAAGATTTACCTCCATCTTCAGGGTATCATACCCAAGATAAGTGACCATCAGTGTGTATTGGCCGGGTGGGATTTTGGTAATCGCAAAATAACCGTTTACATCGGTTGCCGCGCCATAGGAGGTTTTGTAGAGATAAACGTTGGTGAAAATAATGGGCTCACCACTTTTTTTTTCATAAACAAATCCCCGGATGCTGGCTTCTTGTGATTGGATTGTGTTTATGGCAAATGACAGATATATCACCACCGTTAGGGCAAGGCTAATAGAGATTCTTTTCATTGTCGAAAAAGTAAAGTTAGTTTCCTGAGGCTGATGTGTTGAATTAATAGCATTTGTAACGGATATTGCCAGTAAATATTATTTATCAAAAGTGAATGGTAAAAATATAAAAGTTATTGGTTTTTGAAGTAGGCGGCTTGCCTCGTCGAGGGTAATTCTTGGGCTCAACCCAAAGCGAAGTGGAGTGTTGCCGGGAGAAATCTACTAATGACAACAAATTGT
>Ga0208900_1001206_pt1 | contig 14289 bp, 16 predicted proteins | sample AntAceMetag02UKK_FD_184763 | JGI IMG/M metagenome (GOLD analysis project Ga0208900, IMG submission 184763) | Saline lake microbial communities from Ace Lake, Antarctica - Antarctic Ace Lake Metagenome 02UKK (SPAdes) (version 2) | ecosystem: Environmental > Aquatic > Non-marine Saline and... | reverse complement strand
ATAAAAACGAAACAAGGAAGGTGTTGTTCTTTGATTGCTCATCCAGCATCTGATTAATACCGAAACGATCTGAAATATCCGTTACCTTGACTTGATGATCCTTTTCCATCATGGAGAGAAGAATATCTCTTCCCATGGGGATTTGGGCAATATATTCCAGCTTGGATTCATCCACGGCAAGGTTGGAGTCCAGCATCTTGCGGGGATAGGTACACATCTCCTGAAATTGTTTAAAAAAATAGAGGCACAGGGTGGGATTATAAATATAATCACCCGGGCCAAAGGCAAACCGATAGCCATTGTAATAGGTTTTCATCAATTCAAGGGCGTCTTCTATCTTTTCTTCAACCGGATCACCCAAATCACATTTATCTACAATTTTTTCAATGACACCACGCACCTCTTCCTGCCTGAAGCCACATAAATCATTCAGCCTGTGGTGAAAATAGATATTTTCGGCAATGTTATAACCACTTGTGATGTCGCTTAACACAATAGGGGAGACACCTGTTATGAATACCTTGTCAAATTTACCATTTGATGTGGAAGACTTGATTGCCTTGAAAAGTGTTCTTAAAATCCCCTCATCGTGGACAAGGGCATCATATCTTGTTTTGTCCCTGTGAACCCCCATCATGATGGTATTGGCAAAATTGTCGTATTCGTCTATTAAAAGATAGATGGGGTATTGAGTCATGCGAATGGAACTTATAAGATTATTTATGGAACTTATGGCGTTCTTTTTGTCTATTTCTACATCAGGTATGGAATATTTGCCATAATAGAGCAAAAAGCCATTTATGCAGGAATTGATGTGATCAAAAAGGGCCTGTTTTATCTCGTTGACATTTCCTGTGGTATCCACACATGAAAAATCCCACCTCAAAATGAAATAAGAGTTCCGTAGTCTGGTCGGATTTTTACCGATGGCAAGATGACCGAATATCTGATCAAACTCATCTGCCCTGGCCACATCATAGTAATTTTCCAACATGGAGAGAACAAGGCTTTTGCCAAAACGCCGGGGGCGTATAAAAAGTTGGGAATCAGACTGCTCCAGAACAGGAATCTTGTCTGTTCTGTCACAATAGAAATAGCCTTTGGTATTAATTTTTTTAAAATCAGATATTCCATATGGAAATTTCATGGTCATGGCATTCTCCCTGAGTCAAATTTATTTCATATATTATTAAACAGGCAGTGAAACCTTGATAAAATAATAACATAACGGTAACCTGGTGCAAAGCATGAAAAAAGCCCCTTCCCGTTTTATCGGGACAGGGGCTTTAATATCACCTTATGGGAAAAAATATCCTGATTATAACGGATTAGGGGGAGGCTATGATTCCAATTTGGTAAAAGCCCTTAAAATCATAGGCTGTTTGTATTTGAATTTGATGACTTATCCATTCAGATGTATTAAGTCCTCATTTGCAAAGTTAATAATTTCAGCGAGTTATCTCCTGACACCCAAACCCGTTATAATCAGTAGTTCTTCATGTCCCGGGCAAACGCATCAAAATCACGATCATACAGAAATTGTGAAATCACCTTTCCCAGACAGTCAGCCGTATCCACACGGTAAACCCCCCGTTCATCTTTTCCCGCAGCTTCTTTGGCATTGGCCACAACTGTTTGCAATGCCTCAACTGTGATGTCCAGATTGACCTGAACCGTTATCATCTCCCGGTCGTCGTTCATTGGGTTTTTTCCTTTTTTTTTCTATTGTCGGCGGTATAGTGTCGTTTCAATGCCTCTTGCACGGTACCAGCGGCCAGAAATGCACAATGCTGGTCATCTTCGGGAACATCTCCAAGTTTTGAGAGAATGAGTTCCCCGGTGATGTCGGCAAGTTCTTCTGCCCGTTTTCCCAGGCTCAACTCTGCGGCAAAGGAACCACACACATTGCTGGAACCACACCCATCAGTTATGTAGGAGGCTTCTGACACTATTTCGTTGTCGAATTTAAGATAAATGTCCATGGAATCCCCGCAGGCCCCAACGGTGTGGGCATGGACATCACAGTGGGTGAGTTTTCCCCTGAATCTGGGATTTTGCCATCGATGAAATCCCTTGTCACCCAACACTTCCTTTGCTTCATCAAATATTTTTTCCTGGAGGTCATCCAGAAATTGATCCAGTTTGTCTGCCATCTCTATGTTTCCTGATTGTCTGGGTTGGTTTTTTTATATGAAATTCCCTCCAAAAGACGGAAATAATTGGAGTTTCAATCTTCGTTGTGGGCAGGCCAGAATATGGTCTGCCCGTGGCAGTTATATGAAAATTCCCGGCAAATCCAGGTACAATACAAGGTTACGTAGGGGCAGAATCTATTTCTGCCCTGTGTTGTGGAAAAACCACGAGGGATTTTCAATGTTCGTTGGCCGTTATTTAAGAAGTCCTTCTTCTCTTAATCGCTGGACAATCCGGGTCACCGACGGGACCCGATTCATGGTGTAGAAATGGAGACCCTCCACGCCATGGGCCAGAAGATCTTTGCATTGTTCAAATGCCACATCCATGCCCAATGCTGCGGCTTCCTTTGCGTCTTTTGTGTCGTCCAATTGTTTTTTAACCCCTGCTGGCAGGGTGGAACCACACAGTTTGCACAGCATGTTGGTAAGTTTTGCGGTGTAGATGGGCATGATACCCGGAATGATGGGAACGGTGATACCAGCGGCACGGCATTTGTCCACATAGGTGTAGAAAAAAGCATTATCGTAAAAATACTGCACCACCACGTATTGTGCACCGTTGTCCTGTTTCAGCTTGAGGTATTCAATGTCTTTTTCCAGACTCTCTGCCTGGACATGGGCCTCTGGATAACCAGCGCATCCCAGATCAAAGTCATAGCGATCATTGATGAATTTAAGGATGTCTGAGGCATAGGAGAAGCTATCCGGGTGGGGAACAAAATCGGTGCCCCGGGGTTCATCCCCCCGCAGGACAAAGATGGTTTCAATGCCAAGAGTTTTGTAGCGATCCAGGACTGTGGTGATGCTGTCGGGGCTAAGCCCAAATCCGGCCAGGTAGGCCACGGTGGGTAGCTTTTTTTCTTGTTTCATCATTTTGATGGCCTGGTAAGAGCCCTCACTTGTTGACCCGCCAGCTCCGAAGGTCATGGACATATAATCGGGTGCCAGGGTGGCCAATTGGTCAACAACCGTGGTAAATCCTGCCTCGGCTTTTTTATCCCTGGGAGGGAAGAATTCAAAAGAAATACTGGGATGTGTCTGATTTTTATACAGTGTGGCAACGCGCATATTGGGTCTCCTTTATTTATGAGTTATCACTCTTAAAACATTCTATAAAGTAGACCAAAATGGAAAAAAAGCAATAATAATTCGTAAAAAATGGAAGTGCTCCTCTTCTTGGGGATACATTCTAAGGCATCTTTGTTGGCGCTGGGAGGGAGTATGGCATTTTCCGGATATTTTCCTGTCACCTGGGAATAAAATTTGCTGATGATTTCCATGTCTGCTGCCAGATCCCCCTGGGGTACCAGGTGAGGACCGATGCCACCCGCTTTTCTTTGATAGTCCAGAAAGCCCAATGCAATGGGCACCTTTGCCCCGTTGGCGATGTGATAAAATCCCATTTTCCAGCGGGTCACCCGTTGTCGGGTTCCCGAAGGGGGGACTATCAGGGCCAGATTATCGTTATGGGTCAGGGTTTCAATGGACTGCTGAACAACATTATTGCTGCTGCTTCTGTCAATGGGAATGCCCCCCAGCCATTTGAAAAGACCCCTGAAGGGTTTCCGAAAAATAGCATCTTTTCCCATCCAGTTAATTTTCATTTTCATGGCAAATGAGACTAAGAGCATAAAGGGTAAATCCCAGTTAGACGTGTGGGGTGCTGCAATGATAACAAACCGGGTATTATTGGGAATACTGCCTTCAACCCGCCATCCGGCAATTTTTAATATAAGGTGAGAGATGCGCGGCATTATTCTTTGTAGTACCGGGGTATCAAAAATTGTATGGGACAAGGTGGTTCTCCATGGTGTAAGTCTTCAGCACATGGGCCGTTGATTTATAATATGGGCTTTAGCCCGTAAAGCCCAAGCTCTTCAGGCTTGGGTAGTTGACGAAATAAGGGGGAATAATCAGTAAAAATATTTATGGATGAATTTGCTTATAAAGTCAAAGATGTGCGGGAAGGGGGACAAAAGTTTTACAAAACATTCGGAGGCGGGGACAGATTTAAAAATCTGTCCCCTAAGCGCATAAATATTTTAATATCGTTTTTACATGACGGCATATCCAATGATAATATAGCGCAACAATTTTCCCGTGGTAACAAGGGATAAAAAGATAAACCAGTTAACTCTTAATGCACCAGCAACCACAGTCAATGGATCGCCTATGATGGGGACCCATGCAAAGAACAGGGAAAAAACGCCATGGCGTGAAAATCGCTGTGTGGCTCTTTCAACCGCCTCATCGGAAATTTTCAATATTCGTTTGACCACCACCATGCGACCCCAGAATCCCATGGCATAATTAAATACAGATCCCAGTACATTACCCAGCGTGGCAATGGCGATTGTCCCCACGGGATCATAGTGGTTGGCAAGGAGCAGGGTCAGTACAAGTTCCGAGCTTAATGGCAGGATGGTGGCCGCCAGAAAGGAAGAAACAAACTGTCCCAGGTACCCGAATTCTAAAAAAAAATCCATTATATTTTTCTCCATGGGCAAACAAATCGAGATTGAAGAGATCACTCATACCATTTCAGGCAGGGTGAAAACAACACTCTTTTATGTGCTCTTTGGGGAAGGTCTTAATAAGCCCTGTCATTCAGGGAATGCTTTTGAAGCCTGACCCAATTGGCTCATCAATTATGACGACTGGCCGATGTTATGACCCACCCCAATTTTTTTTATATTGACAAGCTGGACCCCTCCCCAATATGTTATCTAAAACATTTGATCATTGAGTTTCACGTTACAAATTAATGATGCGAAATTGGGCTGGACAAACGATTAATTATGAGGAAGTTTAGCATGGGAAAAAAAATGAAACTTGGACTTCACACCTATACACTGCATCTGTGGGGATTGGGGCAAAACTGGGGTATTCAGGCGGAGCCAAGACCCAAAGAGATGAATTTGTTGCAGTTGATGGACAAGGCGGTGGAATGGGGACTTGACGGGCTGCATATTACAGGGTGTGACCTTGAAACCAAGGATGATGCCCGACTTCAGGAGGTAAACCAGGCGGCAAAGGCCCATGGGCTTTATCTGGAATATAATTATTCCCGGGCCGAAGAGTTCGATGGCCGGCTCACTGACACCGTGGAAGAGGGGATTCACATCACCCATAAACTGGGGGCGGATCTGGCCAAACTCAGCCTTGATATCCGGCGTCCGCGCCCGTTGTATGGTAGCTGTTTTCATCCCACGGTCATGCGGCAGCTATGCGATGTCTATGACGAGGTAATGGCCGTTGTTCCCCTCTTGGAAAAAACGGGAATCAAACTGGCCCTGGAAAATCACACCGAAACATTCAGTGATGAAATTATCTGGCTTATTGAACAGATCAATCATCCCCTGGTGGGAGCCTGTGTGGATACCGTGAACTCCATGGGTGTCCTTGAAAATCCCGAAGATGCCGTGGAAAAACTGGCCCCCTATGCCTTTTCCAACCATTTTTGCGATCATAAGCTGGACAGGGATCAGTTTGGCATCCGTTTCCATGGGGTGGCCCTGGGGGATGGAGACATCGATTGTTTTAAAACCTACAATACCATTCGAGCTCTTTCCCCCACCGATCGTATCACCTTTGAGATCGAATGGGACATGGGAGAAGATTCTGTGGAAGTGGCCCGGCAAAAAGAGATGGATGCATGCATTAAAAGCATCAAATATGCCAGGGATGTGTTGGGTATTGGCAACTAAAAATTTTAAAGTGGCGGTTTTAGTGCAATGCGGGGTCTCGTTGGACCACGGTGTAGGTAACCGTCACTATATTTTTTTTATCAGGTACTTTCAGGGATGGGGGCTGGAGGATGACGACCACATCTATCTTGCCCGAGGTCTGGATGGTGTCCAGGAAAATTCTTTCCGTGTAAAGGGTGGTGAGGCTTTTAATGATCTTTTGGGGGCCAGTTACCGTAATGGTTTGGGGCTGAATATCTGCATAGGCCAGGATCAGTTGTTCTGATAATTTCCCGGTCCAGTTCAACTGAATGGGAATCTGTCTGGTAATGGTGCCGTCAAGAACCAGCGTGACACTGGAAGGCTCCACATTTTTCAGGTGGACCCCCGGGGGCAGAACAATATTTTTACTGGAAACCGTGTAGATGTTTTCTCCGGCGGAGGCTGCGTTGAGTTTCAGGAGCACTTTGATCTGCTGGGGCCCCAGAGATTTGAGCAGGGGAACTGATCCACCAAGGTGAAGGGTGACGGTATTGGTGGAAGACTCAATGATCTCAAAGTCTTTTTGGATATCGGTGTACTCCAGTGGGACAACAACACTTTTAAGGGTTTCCCTTCCCCTGGAAAGGCCAAACCAGATACCAGTCACCAGTGTCAGGCAAACCAAGGCGGGTGTTCCATATTCAAACAGTCTTTTCCACAGTGCAGAGTCTCTTTTTTTCCCCTTTCCTATGTGGCCTTCGATGATGATTTTAAGCTGTGCCATGTTTTTGACATTTTTTATTTCATTGCCTTTAACCACTGTTATGCGACCCGATTCCTCAGAAACGATGATCACCAGACAATCGGAACATTCTGCCAGCCCAAGGCCTGCCCGGTGACGGGTACCATATCGGGAGGGCAGGTCTGTGCGCCGGGAAAGGGGCAAAATCACCCCCACCCGTGAAATTCGATTTCCTTTAATAATAATGGCCCCATCATGAACGGGATTTTTATCCCAGAAAATGCTCAAAAGCATCTCCATGGAAAGTTTTCCATCCCAGTCAATGCCCCCCTGGACGAGATCATTGATATCTTTGGCGGTGGGAAAAATCATCAAAGCGCCAACCTTGCTTTTCCCCATCTCAAAAGTGCTCTCAACGATAATATCCAGGGGGGTTATATCCCCCTGAGAGGGTAATCCCCATAAAAATGTTTTAAGGTTCCCGGTCTGAAATACCGAAGCTATTTCATCTCTGAATACGATGATAACAATCAGTGCGGCTGCGGCAATAATTCCCTGGATGGCCCAGTTGGTCACCACAAGGCCAGTGAAAATTGCTGCCCCTTTTAAAACCCAAAGGAGAATAACCACAGGCATGGCACGAATCAGTTTTGATCCCCTGAAGAGTATGTAGAGTCTGAAAAGGATAAATCCGTTCAGTCCGATGTCCAGAAAATCCTGCCACCGGAGGCTGGCCATGAAGGTCAAGGCATCTATCATGAAGCTCCTTTAATCTGATATGCTGAATCGTAAGCGTTGGAGAAGCGTATCGTCTTTGTCTGTTATTTCCACGTACCAGGGGCCTCTATCAGCCATGCGTAGCTGCATGCTGCTGATGGTGGACCACTGGGGCGGTTTCAGGGTCAATCTTTTTTTGGAAACCAGTCGGTCTACCTGAAACCATTTATGGTAAATATGGGTTATCTCTTTGATCTGGTCAAAGGTGGTGAAGCAAAACACCTTGCCAAGATCAATGGAAAACACAATGGCAGGATTTTGGGGCTTAAAATCATCGATGGATTCACACATGACCGCATGGCTCAGCACCATGGCCGCAGGGGTGACTTCCTGGATTTCTCCGGCCCTGGCAGGCATGCAATACACCAAAAGAAATGTCTGTACAATAAGTAGTGTTAATTTTAACGTATTCATAAATTTTAGTGTATAGAAAATTGAAAGTTTTTCAAGAAAAAAGTCGTTGCTCGTTTAAACATCGCTCTCGAAAGTTCGGGAGGGTTCTAATTTTGACCCCCCCATGAACTCCCCCGGACAGTCAAAATTAGAATTTTTGATTTTTTATATTGAATATTATGGGAAAAAGATTTATAAAAACACCATGATATCTAAATCCTTGTGAATATAGCAGACGACAATAACAAAGTCCTGACACCGCTTACCCGTATGGCAGGTAAACACTGGCGCATCGAACTTGAATTGATTCCCGGTGTTAATTTTGTTAAATTATGTTGTCCTTTAACCCCATAATTTTTTTTAAAAAAAACTTAGGAAATTTTCGCCCATGAAAATCGAAATTAAAATTGAAGCAGATAAAGATTCAATGGAAAAAATTCAAAAACAATTCAGTACTATTTCTGCCGGAATTGGTACTGTTGTAAAGTTTTTTGAACAATTTGAAGTGGATTTGAAAAGTAAAAAAACCAAGACATCTACGTCCCTGGAAACACAAGCCGTTGATGTTGTAAAAGACGAAACTATTGATGCCATAACAGAAGAAATCATTCCGGAAAAAGAAGTTGCCGGTGATGTCGGGGTAGAGACTACACCCTCGGTTACCCCGTCATCCACGGGTATCGAAGTTCCTGTTGGGGAGAAATCTGTGAAGCCTTTGGATAAAGAGGCTGAACAGGTTAAGGTGGTGGCACCCACATCTCCTGAAAAAAAATCGGCTCCTGCTAAACCAGCGTCTAAAAAATCCCCGAAGAAAAAGACAAAACAGGCCAAAATGGCTCTGACATCGAAAAAAGTAAAAGCAAAAGCAAAGAAAAAATCCGTTGGACCAAAAAACCGGGTCACCGCTGGTATGATAATTTTAAAGCAGATTAAGAACAGCGAGACAGGGCTTGATTCCAAAAACATTGAGAAGAAAACGGGGTTCGGTGCCAAAAAAGTGGCAGACACGGTATATAAACTCAAAAAAGATGGTTTGATACAAAAGACAGGCCAGGGTATGTTTGTGGCCATTTAAAGGCCAGGATAAATTATGGGCATGCTTTATTTTTTTCGGTGTTCGTGAATCCAATCAATGCGGCTCATGAGCCCACGGATGATTTTAACATCCCGTTCCCCGAGGCTGGCCCTGCTGAATATTCTTCGAAAGGTTCTCAACAGGTGGTCGGGATTCTGAGGGTCCAGATATTCGATGGCGCACAGGGTTTTTCGCATGTGCGCATACATCTGCTCTGAGGTCTCCATGGTGGCAGGTTGTCCTTGGGCCACGGGTCGTTGATGGCCGGATTTCATGCCCTTGGCAATTTCATATAGAAAGAGCGTCAGGGCATGGGAGAGATTCATGGATGCAAAGGCCTCCTCCGTGGGAATTGTGATAAAATGCTGGCACAGGGAAAGTTCTTCTGTGGTAAGCCCGCTGTCTTCCCGGCCAAGGACAAGGGCACATCGAACTGAATCGTCCAGGTCTGCTATCTTTTTCCCTGCCACATCGGGGGGTAAAAGATTGTTTCGATGTTTTCCAAATCGTCGGGTGGTGCCAAAGGCCAGATGACAGTCGGCCAGGGCATCTTCCAGACGGTCAAACACCTTGGCATCTTTCAGCATGGGTTGGGCGCTCAATGCCATCTTTCTGGCCTCCAGGTCCTGGTACTCTTTGCAAGGATTGACCAGTCTCAGATCGGAAAAGCCAAAATTCATCATGGTTCTACAGGTTGAGCCCACATTAAGGGGCCCTTGGGGTGCCACAAGCACCACGCTCAGGTTATCGTATTTCATAGGGTTGTTGTGTCCAGAATAAGGGTTACCGGTCCTGAGTTGACCAGAGAGACATCCATCATGGCCTGGAATTCACCGGTCTGGGTGTGAATCCCCATGTGCCGGGCTTTTTCGATGAATTGTTCATACAGTGCCCTGGCCTCATCCGGGGGGGCAGCCTTTGTAAAGGAGGGGCGACGCCCTTTTTTGACGTCTGCCAGCAGGGTGAACTGGGAGACCACCAGCAGATCTCCCTTGATGTCCATGAGGGAATGATTCATTTTACCGGCTTTATCCTCAAAAATTCTTAAATGAATAATTTTTTCCACAAGAAAGGTGGCATCCCCAGGGGTATCACCCTTTGCAACCCCTAAAAGCACCGTGAGTCCTTGGTTGATTTCTCCGGTGGGTGTCCCCCCAACGGTTACACGGGCATTTTTGACCCGTTGAACAACGGCTTTCATGGAGCGTTTCCCCCTTGTTTTTTTCCATTTTTTTTTATTAGAAAATAAAACTTTCGAGCACTCTCAACAGAGCCCCCGAGGGGTAATGGGACCGGCCAATTGGGCCGTCTACGGTCCCGGGCCGGTCCCATTGCCCCTCGGGGGCGGCATAATACCATTTTCAATATTCGTGGTGGCAGGTGGTTGCTGCCATGTGGGTTTATAAATAAACACACAAGTCTGACCCCTCCCCAAATACGTCCATGTCCAAATTTTGAAATCATGGTGTTGAATCATACAGGCGTGGTGGCAGCCAATTGGATGTGGGGATGCCAGCCAGTTTTAATTGCGCCATGGCAACATCCATGTATTTGCCGATGTCTGCCACTCCGTGGGAATCATCGCCTGGAATAATCCGGATACCCATGTGCGCTGCCTGGTGAAGAATGGCCTTGGAGACATAGGGTTCCATAGCCCCTTTTTTCAGGGCACGCAGGTTAAAATCCAGGGCCGTGTCAAGTGTTTTAATGCACGCCAGATTCCGAATGATTCTTTTCCATATCTCCGGTTTTTTTAACCGCTTTTCATAGGCGGTATCGAAAATTCGAATGAGATCAAAATGTCCGGCAACGGCGGGTTTCAGGGTCAAAAGCATTTCATGCTGCTGATCAAAGTACCGGCAGTAAAGGGTATCAATGCCCCCCACGGCCCGGGCAGCCTCATGATACAGTTCAGAGGAATAATCAATGCATATATCATCCACATGGTGGACAGATCCCACGATGTAGTCGGGCCTGAACTGCTGGACAAGTCCTTGGATATAGGGAAGACATCCATTCCAGGTTTCAGTTTCAAACCCCACAAAAAGGGTGAGTTTCTTTTTGTATTTAGCCTGGAGGTGACGGCAGTGGGCCATGTAACGGGCAAACCGTGCCTGGAGAAAGGCAGCGGTGGTGCCTTTATCAATTTCATCGGGATATCTTTGGGCATCGGTGGGAGGGGGGACATGTTCGGTGATGCCCACCCATGCAAATTCCATTTTAATGTATTGTTCAATGATATCTTCCAGGTCATCCTGGGCATGGTCACAGAATTCTCCGCTGTGGCCACCGTGGACAGATACATATTTTATTTTTTCCATGGGATCTTCCATATCACATCCGTTGATGGTTGAAAAGAGAGGGCTTGCAGGTTTAATGGGCATCTTCAACAAAAAACAAGTCGCTTTATAAAATTCAGGATCTCATACTGCAAAGCCAGATGCCATGGCCCAATGTTTGATGTCATAAAGTTGAGTTATAATCGCTGGATAATATAAAGGTAGGTGGGCAGATGACTGTGGCGTTTAAGTTCATTAAACTGGAACAGCACGGATCGGGAAGGGGCATTGATGCGAAGGGGGGACAGATAAATGGCACCTTTATCCCGGGGCCGGGGGATGTTGTCTCGCACAAGGGCAAGGAAGGAAGAATAATGTTCCTTGGGCAGGGTGTCGTCCATGATGAAATTGGCTGTGATCTCAATGCGGGAATACTGCTGGTTGATCTCCTGCATTTTATCAAAGGCTTTTAATACCTGGGCCGTGGTGATGGGTTTTCCAATGTGGTCCAGGGTCTCCTGGTTGGCAGATTCAAGGCCGATGTTGATATGGGTAAGATAGTCAAGGGCATTGAGTCTTTCAAACAGATATGAGGGGGCCTTTAAAAGGGAGTCAACACTGCCGAACATGAACAACCTGGGCCCTTTCATGTAGGCATTCTTAAAATTAAATTCCTGGTAGGCAGTTGCTGCGGCAAAAAGGATCAGTTCTGCATCGGCATTCAGAGCATCATGTTCCCCCAGAAAGAGACCATTATAGTTAATAAGATCTCTGCCATAGAGTTTTTTTAATCGGGTTATCTTTGAGTGAATCTCTGCCTCAGATATCATGGAAAACGGGCGATCTGTTTTAACCCGGCAGAATTTACATTTATAGATACAGCCATGGGAAATGGTCAGGGGAATGATATCATAATCCACATGCCGGGCATCCGGGGGCATCACCGTTATCCGACCATCGGCAATGTCAAACAGCTCCCGGGCTTTTTGTTCAAGTTGCTTTGGGCTGTTTGCCAGCACCTGTTCCAGAAAGGATTGCACCGCCGGGTGGGTTTGGGTGCATTGGGCTTTCACCGCCTGAACCATGTCATGCCAGGCGTGGGTGATGCGCATCACAGCGGGTTCCTTCAGGGGCTTGCCCCCAAGGAGTGAGTTGGTGGGGTAGGGCAGGTTGGGAAGGTAATACTCCCCCGTGGCTTCAAACACCCCGGCATATCCCCCTGTGGAGTAATAGATCCAGTCATTGCCCATGCTTCTTTTCAACCATTCCGTGGGTTGTATCCAGTTGCTGTCCTTGCCCCTGGCCCGGACAATTTCATGGTTGCGATTGAACTGAAGTATGGCATCCCGGGTTTCAATCTCCGAGTAGATGCCATACTTCAAGGGATAACTGATTTTGATGTAGGTGTCTGCCCCGGCTTTCTCAAGGGCTATTTTATGGTGTGTATCTGTGAAGATTTTTGCCATGATCAAGGAATACCCATACATCGGTCATCAAAAAAAATGATAGCGCAAACTTATATCCCAAGCTTAAATGCTTGGGTTTCAGGGCCCAGAGGCCAGCTAAAAAATTATTCTGTAGGCATGAGAAATTTTTGTTGGATCTGGCCGTCAAGAATATGATCCTGGAAAACTTGACGGGTCTTTGTCGGGTCTAATTTCCCGTATTGCACCTGTGTTTTTCCTTTTTCTTCAACGGTTATCATGGGCTCATCCTGGCATTTTCCCACACAGTCTGTAGCAATGATCATGATATCTGATCTATCTGCATCTGCCCGGGCTTCAAGAAGGGCTGTCATTACCTCTCTTGACCCTGATGCAATGCCACAGTCTCCCATGTGGACATGGATGGTGACGGTGGCGTTTCCCTCCCGCTGGCCTACGATTCCGGCGGTTTTCTCTTTTATTTTTTTTAAATCTTCAATGGTAATTTTACCCATGTCTGTTTTCCTGTACACAATGATTCTTTTTAAACCTGAAGGCAGCAAGTTGAGCTGCCTTCAGGGGATATAAGGCCTTGAAGGATTCCAGATAATTCCTACTTTTTGCTTTTTTCCATGGCTTCCATTAACAGGCTGCCCATGGTGCCAAGGCTCTTTTTTTCCGCTGGTACAAAGGGTTTCCAATTTTCTTTTTCCCTGAGATCCGAGGGCGCCAGACTGATCCTGCGGGCATCTTCATCGGTGTTCTCCACCACCAGGGAAACGGTGTCTCCTGGTTTTAATCGATCAAAATCGGCAGATGTGGCGGATTTTCCCATGAGTGATGCGGGAAGAAGGGCTGTGACACCGGGTTCCAGGTTAATGAATAAGCCAAATTGTTCCCTTTTTTCAACTGTTCCTTCCACAGGCTGACCCGGCTGATATTTTTCCGTCACTCCGGCCCAAGGGTCGTCCTGGGCATCCTTCATGCTCAGGGAAATTCGTTTTTGTTCGGGGTTGATTTCTTTAACAACCACCTGGATCTGCTCTCCCTGTGACACGGCATCCTCGGCTTTGACAATGCGACGGGTGTGACTCATTTCACTCAAATGAACCAGACCGTCAACCCCGGGTTCTATTTCCACAAAGGCTCCAAAGGGTGCCAGTCTCACCACCTTGCCGGTGAATTGATCTCCGGGGCGGATGGTGTCCACAGCCCTTTCCCATGGGTCTGATGGCAGCTGTTTTAAAGAAAGGGAAATTTTGGGACTGTCCTGGTCGTCTCTTTTCTCTATTTTCAGCACTTTTACGGTGACGGTCTCATCCGGGGAAAGGAGCTCTTCGGCCTTCTCCACCCGGGACCAGGAGAGTTCAGAAATGTGGGCCATACCTTCCACACCCGGGGAAAGTTCAATGAATGCCCCATAGGGCATGAGTTTTACCACACGGCCTTGACAGGTATCACCTTCCTTGAGATCCTTTAAAAATTCTTCCCGGGATGCTTTGATTTCCCGGTTCAGCAGATCCCGCCGGGAAATCACAATATTGCGTCCTGATTCGGAAAACCGGGTGATGATAAATGTCAGTTGCTGTCCCACATAGTCTTCGGGGGTCTCAACGTATCTGATGTCGATTTGACTGACCGGGCAAAAGGCTCTTTGCCCCATGACATCTACGCTGAATCCGCCCTTGATGGTTTCGGTAACTTTGCCTTCCACCGGGGTTTTAGTAAAGGATGCC
>Ga0208900_1001205_pt1 | contig 14311 bp, 16 predicted proteins | sample AntAceMetag02UKK_FD_184763 | JGI IMG/M metagenome (GOLD analysis project Ga0208900, IMG submission 184763) | Saline lake microbial communities from Ace Lake, Antarctica - Antarctic Ace Lake Metagenome 02UKK (SPAdes) (version 2) | ecosystem: Environmental > Aquatic > Non-marine Saline and... | reverse complement strand
CCCCCCCGATGGGTAATAGGAACCGGCCAATTGTGCCGTCTACGGTTCCGGCCGGGCCCATTGCCCGTCGGGGGGGGGGCGGCATAATGCCATTTGGCTCCGCGTCTACGACCCAATATTCGTTGTGTCCAGCAGGACATGCCCGTTTATATAAAAGTCTCAACAACATATTAAAATTAAAGGACTTTATGGTTTTTTGTTATGGGTAGGCTGGAGCCAAAGTACGGTCTTTCCGTGGCAGTTATAAAGACAGTCGACGGTTTGACTCATAGGCCATTTGTCTGCCTGAAATTGGATCACGGAATTTGAGTTTTCTGGCAAGAAGCTGGAGCGGGGTTGAAAAAATTTTTGTTCTTTCTGGCAGGAGTTCCGGATAATACCTGTCATTGAGTATGGGGAACCCCAATCCACTGAGGTGGATGCGGAGCTGATGTTTTTTGCCGGTGATGGGTTGTAATTGAAAAAAGGCTCTGTTGCCTTTAAATTCCATCAGGGTTATTTTTGAAATGGCATTGGGTTTACCCGGGGCTGACTTCATTCTGAACCATGGCTCTCCCTTGACCAGCCTGTTTTCCACGATCCATGAATTTTGTGTTGGCTCCCGGAGGAATGTTGTCACTGCTTGGTAGGTTTTTTCAACTTCCCCTTTCATGAACAGTTCCTGGTATCGTCCTCTGGTTTCCGGGTTCATGGAAAACAGAACCAGACCTGCTGTTTCCCTGTCGATTCTGTTTATGGGTGAAAGAGCAGAGTTTCCTGTTTTTTTCTTTAAACGATGCAGCAGACACTCATTTACATAGGGCCCCGCCGGGGTCACCGGAAGAAAATGGGGCTTACAGGCAACCAGAATTTCTTTGTTGCAAAAAAGCATGGTTTCGGTGAAGGGAATGGCAGGTTCTTCAGCCACCTCTCTGAAATAATGGAGTCTTTTCAAGGGGGCGTAAGGCGTGTCCAGGAATACGATCTCTCCTTTCTCGGTGAGCACTTTTCCGGACTCTATCCTGGTTTTCCAAATGTTCCTGGGAATGTTGGGGAATCTTTTGACCAAAAAGTCCAGGATCAATGGGTAAGGCTTTTCCATCCGGGGCATGAGGACGGTGGAAGGATATTTAGATATTATCATGTTTCAACACCTTCTTTCTTTATTGGGTTTTTTTGGCTACCCACTTAAGGCGGGATAGCCTTTAAAATCAAGCGTCTTACCATCCTTGATTTTAGGGGTTAAAAGCAATTACCCACATAAAAAATCTTGAAAATATCCCGCCTTAAGTGGGTAGCCGTTTTTTTAAAGTTTAATTTTTAAAGGTAACGTTACTGTGGCGTGACATGAACGTATTGGTAACGATAATGTGGACTGTGTGAATATTAAAATTGAATTTATTTGTTCTAAATGAGTGTTGGGTCTCCCTGATTTTATTCATTTTTTTCCGTTAATGGGTGACTTTTATTGTGTAATGAGGTAATGATCAAAATATGGTATTTCTTTTGCATATATCCTTTCCAGGAATACTAATGCATTTTTCTGTTAAAAAATAAAGGAGACATCGTATGAAAAAGGGAGAAAATCTTGTCATTGTAGGATGTGGTGGTGTGGGCGCACCCGCTGCCATGCTTTCCAGAAAATTGATGCCAGAGGTGAACATCACCCTGATCCGGGCGGAAGACCGATTCATTGTTCGCTGAGCGTTACCCCACGTCGTGGCCGGTCTGGTCACAGGAGAGTCCATTGTTAATCCCGATACCATGTTCACAAACAACAATATTAACGTGATCATTGATCGTGTTGAAACGGTGAACCGGGAAGATAAAACCGTATCTTTGAGTGATGGAAAGAAAATTGCCTATGATAAGCTTATCCTTTCCACGGGGTCTTCCCCATTTTTACTACCCATCCCCGGCAATGATCTGGAAGGGGTCTTTACCCTCAGAGCCCTTGTTGATGCGGAAAAAGTCCGGGCATATATAGACACAAAGGCCCCGAAAAAAGCATTGTTCATTGGTGCCGGTTTCTTAAATCTTGAAGTGGCAACGCTTTTAAAAAAATCCAATCCGGATTTTTACGAGATGACTGTGGTGGAAGTGCTGGATCATCCATTAGGGCTGATGCTGGATACTGAAATGGCAGGTACGGTTCAGACCTATCTTGAAGAAAAGGGTCTGACCATGTGCATGGGCGAAAAGGTCATTGAAATTTTTGGCACAGATGGACATGTCAGTGGGGTGAAGTTTGAGTCCGGAAAAACCGTGGAGACCGACATGGTTTTCATGAACGTTGGCTCCAGGCCCAATCTGGAACTTGCCACGGCCGCAGGTCTTGAGATGGGACAATTTGGCATAAAGGCCAATGAATTCATGGAAACATCAGACCCCGACGTGTTTGCCGGGGGAGACTGCATTGATAATTTCCATTTTATCACCAAAGAGTCCACCCCCATTCAGCTTAGGGGGCCTGCCGTGATCCAAGGACGTCTCATTGCCAAACGCCTGGCCGGATTTGATCTTCCCTTTCCAGGACTTCTGGGCAACAGTGCGGTGAAATTATTTGAGAAAAATATTTCTGCCACAGGCTTCACCGAGGAACAGGCAAAACTCAATGGGTTTACCCCGGTGTGTGCCACAGTGGATTCTGTGAGCAAGCACAGCATGATCCCCGGGGTTCTTCCCTGGACACTTAAACTGGTGTTTGACAAGGAGTCCCAGAAATTACTGGGGGGACAGATCATCAGTGACGCTGAAGGACCGCTAAAGGAGATTGATACCATCAATGCCCTGATACTGGGAGAAAAGAAGATTGCCGATCTGGTGATGCTGATGTGTGCAGGAAATCCTGATTGCGCATCAGAACCAAGCAAGGAACCCATTACCATTGCCGCAGAACAGGCCCTTCAAAAGGCCCGTAAGTAAAATAATCGGCATCCTTCAAAATGACTTTACACTTTTTCAGGGCAGTCCCCATTTGCAGGGAGTTTTTCCCCAAAAGACTGTAAAGTATTTCTATGGTCATATGAAGGATGCCAAATAATCGGATCTTTGCGGATTCGTGTGATTTGGATAGATTGTAGTACACAATGCTCAGTGTTTACACATTGGAAACTATGAATTTTCACACAAATCCGCGATGATCCATTGTTGTCTGCCCCGCCTGTGGGCACAAGGCAGATCGTGACATAAATGCTGAACAAAATATCAGAGACAATGCTGTAATGCCATAACAATATATACCGTGAGTCCCACGGAATTTTAAGCCTGTGGAGAACGTAGCGCTGGCTGAAAGATCCTTTTCAGTGAAATTACCTCGACGAAACAGGAAGAAAAGGAAAGATAATTTTAGATTATCATATATTTTTCAGGACGGAATTGAAAATAGATGGGGAATTCAAGATCGAGGAGATAGCAAATGCCAAAGACGATTAAAAGGATTTTATATGCTGAGGCAAACTATGAAAGCATCATAAAAGAAAATGGATACCTTGTTGATAAAACAGAATATATTGCCAGGCTTGAAAATGTAAAAAATCCCATCTTTCTACGTCCCCGACGCTTTGGAAAATCCTTGTTCTGTAGTATGCTGGAGCATTATTACAGTATCAGGCAAAAAAATCAGTTTGATGAACTTTTTGATAACACCTTTATTGGCAGCAATCCAACACCATTTAGGAATTCCTGCCTTGTTTTACACCTTGATTTTTCCATTGTGGAGACTGGGGGGCTGATTGAGATACAAAAAAGCTTTAATCATGTCTGCAACCTGCGCCTAAAAACCCTTGTGAGAACTGCCAGGGCATATTTTAAAGATCAGGTTTCTGTAAACGAAGGGGAAAGTGCGGCAAGCAATCTTCAGTCAATACTGGATTGTATTATAATGGAAAATATGCCACCTCTTTTTGTCATTATAGATGAATACGATAATTTTGCAAACCAGCTTATCATGACCCATAACGATCTTGTCTACCATAAAGTAACCGAAGATGGCGGTTTTTTGAAAACTTTTTTCAAAATACTGAAAGAGGGTCGCCAGAAGCGTGCAATAAAAAATGTTTTTATAACAGGGGTTTTGCCCATCACCATTGATGAACTGGCATCAGCTTACAACATCGGAACCTTTATCACATTGGCCCCTAAATTTGAAAGTATGCTTGGCTTTACCCAAGCTGAAGTGGATGCACTGCTTGATGAAATATATCTTGATTATAAAATTGATTCATCCACAAGATCGATAGTAAACCATCTTATCAAAAATCAATATGACGGCTACCGTTTCACTCAGGAAAGCAGTGAATCCCTCTACAATTCAACTATGCTTCTCTATTTTCTGAACTGGTTTTGTGAGTATAAAACCATACCCCGACATCTTACAGATCTGAATCTAAAGACAGACATTTCATGGGTAAAGCGACTGTGCGGGGCAAATCCTGACAATGCAAAGACTTTTGTCACGCAACTGACACTGCATAATACCGTTGAATATGATGATGTCCTGCTCACATCAAGATTTAATGTCAGTCAGTTCTTCAAGAAGGGCTTTTTTGCCATCTCCTTTTATTACCTTGGAATGCTCACAAGGAAAGATCCTTTTACTCTGAAGCTTCCAAACCTAAACATGCGCCAGATATTTGTGGAGTATTTCAATGAATTGCATCACATAGATGTATCAACAAAATATCAGAAAATAATGAAACAGTTTCTCAAAGATTTAGACATGAAAAATCTTTTTGCAGGATACTGGGAACTTTATATTTCGCAACTTCCAGAAGCCATATTCCAGCAGTTGAATGAAAATTTTTACCGCACAACCTTTTACGAGATTTGCAGCAGGTATCTTTCAAACTGGTTTACATTCAATGTGGAGCGGTCATACCCAAAGGGCAGATCTGATCTTGAATTTATGGGTAAATATCATGAATCCTATGCCGGTATAAGGATGGTGATCGAGTTTAAATACTACTCCAACACACAATTTTTAAAGTTTAAGTGCTCCCTTGGGGATTTTCAGTTGCAGGAAGGGGATACAGAGCAGATAAACGGATATATTGAGGGGCTTATGCAGGAATATTCAGAGGCAAAGATTTCAAGGTATGTTATCTACTGTGTGGGAAATATTGGTTTTAAGGTTTTTGACTTGAACCAGGATATTTCCTGCTGAAATCAATTGATGAGCCTGTTGATTAAGTCGCTTTTTGCAAAATAAAAATACAGCATCTTGACGTCGGGTGATTTAACATTCAACATATTGTGTCTATAGTCCAGTAATTTGTACTAAGTCAACAGGGTCATCGATTCTCCTGAAACAGACCTTTTCAAACCCCAAGGGAGCCCCCACAAATTTTTGCAGCCGAAGATTACCGTATTTTTTTCAAGGGATTTTCCATGCTCCAGGCTACCCACCTAAGCCGGGACAAGGTGTCAAATCAATGGCCTGAATAGCCTTGATATGCATAATCAACAAGGCTGAAAATTGTCCCGCTTTAGGCGGGTAGTACACTGAATCATAAATTTCTCGGGATTATTCATGAAAAAACCCTTTGAATATCAGGTGGTTTCAGTTTCGGTTATCCCCCGATAGATTTAAGATTTGGTGTAGTAGCCTTTTATTTTGGAGCCTGATTTTTTTTATCAGGCTCCATACTTTTGAAGATCAAGTGTAGTTCTTCATGTCCTGGGCAAACGCATTAAAATCACGATCATGCAGAAATTGTGAAATCATTTTTCCCAGACAGTCAGCCGTATCCACACGGTAAATTCCCCGCTCATCTTTTCCTGCAGCTTCTTTGGCATTGGCCACAACGGTTTGCAATGCCTCAACTGTGATGTTCAGATTGACCTGAACTGTTATCATCTCCTGGTCGTCGTTCATTGGGTTGTTTTCTTTTTTTTTCTATTGTCGGCAGTATAGTATCTTTTCAATGCCTCTTGCACGGTACCAGCCGCCAGAAATGCACAATGCTGATCATCTTCGGGAACCTCTCCAAGTTTTGAGAGAATGAGTTCCCCGGTGATGTCGGCAAGTTCCTCTGCCCGTTTTCCCAGGCTCAACTCTGCGGCAAAGGAGCCGCACACATTGCTGGAACCACACCCATCAGTTATGTAGGAGGCTTCTGACACTATTTCGTTGTCGAATTTAAGATAGATGTCCATGGAATCCCCGCAGGCTCCAACGGTGTGGGCATGGACATCACAGTGGGTGAGTTTTCCTCTGAATCTGGGATTTTGCCATCGATGAAATCCCTTGTCACCCAACACGTCCCTTGCTTCATCAAATATTTTTTCCTGGAGGTCATCCAGAAATTGATCCAGTTTGTCTGCCATCTCTATGTTTCCTGATTGTTTGATTTGGTTTTTTTTATATGAAAGAGTTGGCACGTCTAACATTCTTTCATGCTTCGTTGTGGGTAGGCCGAGGCCAGAATACGGTCTGCCCGTGGCAGTTTTATATGAAAAGGAAGTGTCCAAGTACCCTCAGCAGAGCCCCCCCCGATGGGTAATAGGAACCGGCCAATTGGGCCGTCTACGGTTCCGGCCGGGCCCATTGCCCATCGGGGGGGGCGGCATAATGCCATTTTCAATATTCGTTGTGTTCGGCAGGACGTGCCTGTTATTTAATAAGTCCTTCCTCTCTTAATCTTTGCACAATACGAGTCACCGACGGAACCCGATCCATGGTGTAAAAATGGAGACCCCCCACGCCATGGGCCAGAAGATCTTTACATTGTTCAAATGCCACATCCATGCCCAATGCTGCGGCTTCCTTCGCATCTTTTGTGCCGTCCAGTTGTTTTTTAACCCCTGCTGGCAGGGTGGAACCACATAGTTTGCAAAGCATATTGGTAAGTTTTGCGGTGTAGATGGGCATGATACCCGGAATGATGGGAACTGTGACACCAGCGGCCCGGCATTTGTCCACATAGGTGTAGAACAAAGCATTATCATAAAAATACTGAACCACCACGTATTGTGCGCCGTTATCCTGTTTCAACTTGAGGTATTCAATGTCTTTTTCCAGACTCTCTGCCTGGACATGGGCCTCGGGGTAGCCAGCGCATCCCAGATCAAAGTCGTAGCGATCATTGATGAATTTCAGGATGTCTGAGGCATAGGAGAAGCTATCTGGATGGGAAACAAAATCGGTGCCCCGGGGTTCGTCCCCCCGCAGGACAAAGATGGTTTTAATGCCAAGAGTTTTGTAGCGATCCAGGACTGTGGTGATGCTGTCGGGGCTAAGTCCAAATCCGGCCAGGTAGGCCACGGTGGGCAGCTTTTTTTCTTGTTGCATCATTTTAACGGCCTGGTAAGAGCCTTCACTTGTTGACCCGCCAGCTCCGAAGGTCATGGACATATAATCGGGTGCCAGTGTGGCCAATTGGTCAACAATAGTGCTAAATCCTGCCTCGGCTTTTTTATCCCTGGGAGGGAAGAATTCAAAAGAAATACTGGGCTGTGTCTGATTTTTATACAATGTGGCAACGCGCATATTGGGTCTCCTTTATTTATGAGTTATCACTCTTAAAACATTCTATAAAGTAGACCAAAATGGAAAAAAAGCAATAATAATTCGTAAAAAAGGGAAGCGCCCCCTCTTCTTGGGGAGACATTCTAAGGCATCGCTCAAAGTTCCCCTAAACTCTTTAAAGGCATTTCCCATTATTACCATCGGTTCGACCATTTTTTTATAACAAATTGAATTTATTGATATAAAAAAATAACAAATAAAAAATCCACATAAAATTGTATTTAGATTACAGCATGTTATGATGTCTATCGAACCGAGGGTTATTAGGGTTTTTTTCCCAAAAAAGAGTAAATCGTTTTTGAGTTCATATGATGGATGCCAATTTTAAGGGGTGTTCTTTTTGGCGCTGGGGGGAAGTATGGCATTTTCCGGATATTTTCCTGTCACCTGGGAATAAAATTTACTGATGATTTCCATGTCTGCGGCCAAATCTCCCTGGGGTACCAAGTGGGGGCCAATACCACCTGCTTTTCTTTGATAGTCCAGAAAGCCCAATGCAATGGGCACTTTTGCCCCGTTGGCGATGTGATAAAATCCCATTTTCCAGCGGGCCACCCGTTGTCGGGTTCCCGAAGGGGGGACTATCAGGGCCAGATTATCGTTATGGGTCAGGGTTTCAATGGATTGTTGAACAACATTATTGCTGCTGCTTCTGTCAATGGGAATGCCCCCCAGCCATTTGAAAAGACCCCTGAAGGGTTTGCGAAAAATAGCATCTTTTCCCATCCAGTTAATTTTCATTTTCATGACAAATGAGACTAAGAGCATAAAGGGTAAATCCCAGTTAGACGTGTGGGGTGCTGCAATGATAACAAACCGGGTACTATTGGGAATACTGCCTTCAACCCGCCATCCGGCAATTTTTAATATAAGGTGAGAGATGCGCGGCATTATTCTTTGTAGTACCGGGGTATCAAAAATTGTATGGGACAAGGTGGTTCTCCCTGGTGTAAGTCTTCAGCACATGGGCCGTTGATCTATAATATGAGATTTAGCCCGTAAAACCCAAGCTCTTCAGACTTGGGTAGTTGACGAAATAAGGGGGAATAGTCAGTGAAAATATTTATGGATGAATTTTTTTATAAAGTCAAAGATGTACGGGAAGGGGGACAAAAGTTTTACAAAGTATTTATTAAGGAATGAGTCCGAAATACTTTTTTCATCACGCCATCACGGAGGCGGGGACAGATTTAAAAATTTGTTCCCTAAGAAGCGCAGGTAAGTTATTTAAAACTCATTCCTAAATATTTTAACTATCGTTTTTACATGACGGCATATCCAATGACAATATAGCGCAACAATTTTCCCGTGGTAACAAGGGATAAAAAGATAAACCAGTTAACTTTTAGTACACCAGCAACCACAGTCAATGGATCGCCTATGATAGGGACCCAAGCAAAGAACAGGGAAAAAACGCCATGGCGTGAAAATCGCTGTGTGGCTCTTTCAACCGCCTCATCTGAAATTTTTAATATTCGTTTGACCACCACCATGCGACCCCAGAATCCCATGGCATAATTAAATACAGATCCCAGTACATTACCCAGCGTGGCAATGGCGATTGCCCCCACGGGATCATAGTGGTTGGCAAGGAGCAGGGTCAGTACAAGTTCCGAACTTAATGGCAGGATGGTGGCCGCCAGAAAGGAAGAAATAAATTGCCCCAGGTACCCAAATTCTAAAAATAAATCCATTCTATTTTTCTCCATGGGCAAACAAATCGAGATTGAAGACACCACTCATACCATTCCAGGCAGGGTGAAAACAACCCTCTTTTATGTGCTCTTTGGGGAAGATCTTAATAAGTCCTGTCATTCAGGGAATTCTTTTGACGCCTGAGCCAATTGGCTCATCAATTATGACGATTGGTCGATGTTATGACCAACCCCAATTTTTTTATATTGACAAGCCAGCCCCCTCCCCAATATGTTATCTAAAACATTTGGTCATTAAGTTTCACGTTATCAATTAATGATGCGAAATTGGGCTGGACAAACGATTAATTATGAGGAAGTTTAGCATGGGAAAAAAAATGAAACTTGGACTTCATACCTATACACTGCATCTGTGGGGATTGGGGCAAAACTGGGGTATTCAGGCGGAGCCAAGACCCAAAGAGATGAATTTGTTGCAGTTGATGGACAAGGCGGTGGAATGGGGGCTTGACGGGCTGCATATTACAGGGTGTGACCTTGAAACCAAGGAGGATGATCGCCTCCAGGAGGTAAAGCAGGCGGCAAAGGATCATGGACTTTATCTGGAATATAATTATTCCCGGGCCGAAGAGTTTGATCCCAGGCTCACTGACACCATCGAAGAGGGGATTCACATCACCCATAAACTGGGGGCGGATCTGGCCAAACTCAGCCTTGATATCCGACGGCCCCGTCCATTGTATGGTAGCTGTTTTCATCCCAAGGTCATGCGGCAGTTATGTGATGTCTATGACGAGGTGATGGCTGTTCTTCCGGTCTTGGAAAAAACGGGAATCAAACTGGCCCTGGAAAATCATACCGAAACATTTAGTGATGAAATTATCTGGCTCATTGAACAGATCAATCATCCCCTGGTGGGAGCCTGTGTGGATACCGTGAACTCCATGGGTGTCCTTGAAAATCCCGAAGATGCCGTGGAAAAACTGGCCCCCTATGCCTTTTCTAACCATTTTTGCGATCATAAGCTGGATCGGGATCAGTTTGGCATCCGTTTCCATGGGGTGGCCCTGGGGGATGGAGACATCGATTGTTTTAAAACCTACAATACCATTCGAGAACTTTCCCCCACCGATCGTATCACCTTTGAGATTGAATGGGACATGGGAGAAGATTCTGTGGAAGTGGCCCGGCAAAAAGAGATGGATGCATGCATTAAAAGCATTAAATATGCCAGGGACGTGCTGGGCATTGGATAGATATTCGGCCAGCACCCCATCTTCACCTATTTGAGCCTGCTCACATAGCATTCGCATGCTACATAGTCCCAACTTAGAGGAATATGGGACACTGTCCAAACATTTACAATAAAATATTTGGGGTGACGGTTTTACTGAAGGGGTTCTTCTTCCCTTTTAACAACGGTGTAAGTAACAGTCACCATATTTTTTTTATCCGGCACCTTCAGGGATGAGGGCTGTAGGATCACAGCCACTTCCCTGTTTCCGGATTCATTTATGGTGTTCAGAGGTATCTTTTCCGTGTAAAGGGTGGTGATGGTTTTAAGAATTTTCTGGGGGCCTGTCACTGTAATGTTTTGTGGCTTAATCTGTGCTTGGGCCAGAATAAGTTGTTCGGATAATTTTCCGGACCAGTTTAACTGGATGGGAAGTTGCATAGCAATGGTACCGTCAAGCACCAGGGTGACACTGGATGGTTCCACCTTTTTCAGGTGTACCCCGGGGGGCAGGAGAATATTTTTACTGGAGACGGTGTAGATGTTTTCGCCAGCGGATGCTGCATTGAGTTTCAGGATTATTTTGATCTTCTCGGGGCCCAGGGATTTGAGCAGGGGCACCGATCCCCCAAGGTGAAGGGTCACGGTGTTGGTGGAGGATTCGATGATTTCAAAATCTTTCTGGATATCGGTGTATTCCAGAGGGACGACAACGGTTTTAAGGGTTTCTCTGCCCCTGGAAAGACCAAACCAGATGCCGGTGACCAGCGTCAGGCACACAAGGGCTGAAGTCCCATATTCAAACATATTTTTCCACAGTGCAGAATTTCTTTTTTTTCCCTTTCCCGAATGACCCTCGAGGATGATTTTTAATTGTTCCATGTTTCTAATATCTTGTATTTCATTTTCTTTAACAACTGTCACGCGACCTGATTCTTCGGAAACGATTATCACCAGGCAATCGGAAGATTCGGCCAAACCCAAGCCTGCCCGGTGACGGGTACCGTATCGGGAGGGTAAATCATTGCGCCGGGAAAGGGGTAGAATAACTCCAACTCGTGAAATTCGATTCCCTTTGATGATAAGAGCCCCGTCATGTACGGGGTTTTTATCCCAGAAAATGCTTAACAGCATCTCCCGGGAGAGTTTCCCATCCCAGTCAATGCCCCCCTGGATAATGTCATTGATTTCTTTGGCCGCAGGAAAAACCATTAGGGCACCAATTTTATTTTTTCCCATTTCAAAGGTACTCTGGGCAATGATATCCAGGGAGGTGATGTCACCCCGGGAGGGGAATCCCCATAAAAGAGTTTTAAGGTTTCTGGCCTGAAACACCGAGGCGATCTCATCTCTGAAGACGATGATAAGAATCAGTGCCGCTGCCGCAATGATTCCCTGGATGGCCCAGCTGGTCACCACAAGCCCTGCGGAAAGTGCAACGCCCTTTAAAATCCAGAGAACCATGACCATGGGCATGATGTGAATCAATCTTGATCCCCTGAAGAGTACGTAGAGCCTGAAAAGAATAAATACGTTCAACCCGATGTCCAAAAAATCTTGCCACCGGAGGCTGGCCATGAAGGTCAAGGCATCTATCATGAAGTTCCTTTAATCTGATATGCTGAATCGTAAACGTTGGAGAAGCGTATCGTCTTTGTCTGTTATTTCCACGTACCAGGGGCCTCTATCAGCCATGCGTAGCTGCATGCTGCTGATGGTGGACCACTGGGGCGGTTTCAGGGTCAATTTTTTCTTGGAAACCAGTCGATCTACCTGAAACCATTTATGATAAATATGAGTTGTTTCTTTGATCTGCTCAAAGGTGGTGAAGCAAAACACTTTGCCAAGATCAATGGAAAACACAATGGCAGGATTTTGGGGCTTAAAATCTTCAATGGATTCACACATGACCGCATGGCTCAGAACCATGGCCGCTGGGGTGACTTCCTGGATTTCTCCGGCCCTGATGGGCAGGCAATACACCAAAAGAAATGTCTGTACAATAAGTAGTGTTAATTTTAATGTATTCATAAATTTGAGTGTATAGAAAATTAAAAATTTTTCAAGAGAAAAGTCGTTGTTCGTTTAAACATTCTTCACGAAAGTTTGGGAGATTCTAAATTTGTCTTCCCCCCATGAACTCCCCTGGATAGTCAAAATTAGAATTTTTGATTTTTTATATTGAATATTGTGGGAAAAAGATTTATAAAAACACCATGATATCTAAATTCTTGTGAATCCAGCAGACGACAATAACAAAGTTATGACACCGCTTACCCGTATGACAGGTAAAAATGGCTTATCGAACTTGAATCGATTCCCGGTGTTAGTTTTGTTAAATTATGCTTGTTCTTTAATCCCATAATTTTTAAAAAAACTTAGGAAATTATTCGCCCATGAAAATCGAAATTAAAATTGAAGCAGATAAAGATTCAATGGAAAAAATTCAAAAACAATTCAGTACTATTTCTACAGGAATTGGTACTGTTGTAAAGTTTTTTGAACAATTTGAAGTGGAGCTAAAAAATCAAAAAACCAAGGCATCCAGATCCTTGGAAACAGAATCGGTTGATGTTGTAGAAGACGAAACGATTGATGCCATAACAGAAGAAATCGTTCCGGAAAAAGAGGTTGCCAGTGATGTCGGAGCAGAGACGACACCTTCGCTTACCCCTTCACCCAAGGATATCGGAGTTTCTGTTGAGGAAAAATCTGTGAAACCTTTGGATAAAGAGGTTGAACAGGCCAAGGTGGTGGCACCCACATCGCCTGAGAAAAAATCGGCTCCTGTTAAACCAGCATCTAAAAAATCTCCGAAGAAAAAGGCAAAACAGGCCAAAACGGCTCTGACATCGAAAAAAGCAAAAGTAAAAGTAAAAGCAAAGAAAAAAACCGTTGGGCGAAAAGCCCGGGTCACCGCTGGTATGATAGTTTTAAAGCAGATTAAGAACAGCGAGACAGGACTTGATTCCAAAAGTATTGAGAAAAAAACGGGGTTCGGTGCCAAAAAAGTGGCAGACACTGTGTATAAACTCAAAAAAGATGGTTTGATACAAAAAACAGGCCAGGGTATGTTTGTGGCCATTTAAAGGCCAGGATAAATTATGGGCACGCTTTATTTTTTCCGGTGTTCGTGAATCCAATCAATGCGGCTCATGAGCCCACGGATAATTTTAACATCCCGTTCCCCGAGGCTGGCCCTGCTGAATATTCTTCGAAAGGTTTTCAACAGGTGGTCGGGATTCTGGGGATCCAGATATTCGATGGCGCACAGGGTTTTTCGCATGTGCGCATACATCTGCTCTGAGGCATCCATGGTGGCAGGTTGCCTTTGGGTCATGGGTCGTTGATGGCCGGATTTCATACCCTTGGCAATTTCATAGAGAAAGAGCGTCAGGGCATGGGAGAGATTCATGGATGCAAAGGCCTCCTCCGTGGGAATGGTGATAAAATGCTGGCACAGGGAAAGTTCTTCTGTGGTAAGCCCGTTGTCTTCCCGGCCAAGGACAAGGGCACATCGAACGGAGTCGTCCAGATCTGCTATCTTTTTTCCGGCCACATCGGGGGGTAAAAGATTGTTTCGATGTTTTCCAAATCGTCGGGTGGTGCCAAAGGCCAGATGACAGTCGGCCAGGGCATCTTCCAGACGGTCAAACACCTTGGCATTTTTTAGCATGGGCTGGGCGCTCAATGCCATCTTTCTGGCCTCCAGGCCCTGGTACTCCTTGCAGGGATTGACCAGTCTTAGATCGGAAAAGCCAAAATTCATCATGCTTCTACAGGTTGAACCCACATTAAGGGGCCCTTGGGGTGCCACAAGCACCACGCTCAGGTTATCGTATTTCATAGGGTTGTTGTGTCCAGAATAAGGGTTACCGGTCCTGAGTTGACCAGAGAGACATCCATCATGGCCTG
>Ga0208900_1001203_pt1 | contig 14331 bp, 14 predicted proteins | sample AntAceMetag02UKK_FD_184763 | JGI IMG/M metagenome (GOLD analysis project Ga0208900, IMG submission 184763) | Saline lake microbial communities from Ace Lake, Antarctica - Antarctic Ace Lake Metagenome 02UKK (SPAdes) (version 2) | ecosystem: Environmental > Aquatic > Non-marine Saline and... | reverse complement strand
AGGGAACCTGCTGTCAACAGGTAATCTCACCGCTTGGGTTCTATTGTTTACAAAGACGGTTCCTACATCCATAACTCAATCTCCTTATATTCAATCCGCTATATACATAGAGTATATGGCACAAACATGTATATAGCAAGAGTGTATAGCATATATTTTTTTAAAAAATATGATTTATCCCCAAACATTTAAAACCATCCTGCGCTTTTCGGCTGTGTTTTGCCAATAAAGGATCATGGCCCAAAATCAGCGCATTACAGGTTTTTTCAAAATTATTGTCAACACCGAATTAACCTGATATTCAGATGCTCTTTTAACCATGAACATCTGCGGCTTGTCCGACAGCATGTTCCTTGTTGAATTTTTGTTAGATTGGAAGCAGGCCCATTGCCCATTCCGGTAGGGGATCTGCCTTTGCTTCGTAATTTCCGGACTTCATAACAATGATTTGTTGAAATGGGTTGGCTTTAGAAGAATTATCTAAGATCCTGGCTTCATCGACTATAGAGAATGCTGTTTTTATAAGTTGCATAGTCCTGGGTATCCGAGAATGAATTTTTTCGATTGGAACGCTATGCCCTCCCTCTGAGATACGTTGTCTGACTCTTGCCTCATTCAGGCTTGAATCAAATAAATGAATATATACAAGGATGATCGTATACCCATTCGCCTTTGCCTGAGCAATAAAATCAATTTTTGATTCATGAGAAAAGACTGTTTCAAAACAAAAAGATACTCCTTGGGATATCAAGTCTTCTCTGATTCTAGCAGCCAAGGTTGCCGCATGATAGCTTAAGCCTTCCGGATTTTGAGAATCTAAGTCTTTGGCTATCAGATCAGCATTCACAAATTTGATTCCGTATTTAGCAAGATACAGATTGTAAAATGTAGATTTGCCTGCACCATTTCCACCGGTTAACACCCATAGTTGTTTGGAATTCGACATTAGAGCGCCTTAAACTCACCGTGTTCAAACGAACCGGTCTGCCTTTCTCCAGTGGCAGAGTTCACTCGATCAAGATAACCAGGTTGCTCAACGCTTGCCTCATAGTATATTTTGGCAGTCGTTACATTATTGCCAATAAGTCCTTCAGCCCGTTCGCGTTCGAGATCATTAAAGATAGCATTTGAATCAACAGGAACCGATTGAACCGATGAGGTGACCTCTAATTTAATCGTTTTTATGCCTTGTGACACGGCAAAAGCATCTGTAATATTCAATTTAGATGAAATGGCTTTGCCTAATTTTGCCCAGTACTCAAGTTGTTTGGTTTTTGACCTATTCTGAATTCTGGCTTCGCGTTCCGCTTGAAACGCCAAGTCCTGGTCAATTCTTAAAGATACAGTGGCCATCATAGCCTCCTATTATTGACGCAATAAGCATCTTTATGATGCATTCTGCTACAATTATAATTAGAGTTTCCGGTTATGTCAATAAAATTTATGTGAAGTATTATGAAAGGGCAGGCAGTTGAATTGGTTTACCTTTTAACACCAGCCCTTTCAAGGTAGTATTCAATTTTCAATATATTGAGGAAAATATCCTGAAAATGCTGTCAAAACGGGTTTTCTCGATGCGTTTGTCAGGTTTCAGAGTAATGTCCAAAGGTGGCATCCTGAATATCACATGGGCGCCGAGTCAATCAGATTTATTCTTAAAACATAGTTTGCTTTAAAATATGATATAATATTAATATATTATGCTTGAAATCATCAATGCAAGTACAACCTTGAAAGGGCTGCCTTAACCACCAAAATCACCGGCTCGACCGGTGCATTTTTTTGTTGGATATCATATCTCTATATCTCATCGTTTTCAGCAAAAGAATAATACCCCCTTGCATTAAAGATAATATGGTCCAGAAGGTTCAAACCGAGTATATCCCCAGCCTCTTTCAGTCTTTTCGTAATTTGTATATCTTCTTTGCTGGGATTCAATTCCCCATTCGGATGGTTATGGGCCACAATTACGGCAGAAGCTCTTTCCGCTATGACATCGGCAAAAACTTCCCTGGGATGAACATGGCTTTTATTGATAAGCCCAATAGTCACCACCCGGACAGTCATTACTTCGTTTGCCCCGTTTATTGAAACGCAGATAAAATGTTCTTGTTTTCTGTCTCCATAGTGCTGGATGAGCGGCAGTATCTCTGCCGGGAATTTTATTTTCAGCCCTTCCGGTTTGATTCGTCTTCTGACAAATTCAAATGCCGCACAAATGGATGTTGCTTTGGCTTCCCCGATGCCGTCGATTTCAATGATGTCTTTTACCTGAAGATTCAAACCGATGCTGTCGATGAGTTTTACAATTTTTTTTGACAGAGACAATACATCATTTTTTTGTGTTCCGCGCCCCAGAATAACGGCCAGCAATTCCTGGTCTGAAAGGGTTCTGGCACCTTTTTCCAAGAGCTTTTCCCGGGGCCGCTCCTTTTTGGGCAGATCTTTTATCTTTTTCATTTTTTACCCTCAAGCCGTTATTGCGCCATGCTGAGTGGTTAGTTCCAAAATGGAACTGACCACTTTTTCATTTAATTCCCTGCTCTCAAAAATATTTTTCAAATGCTTGGTGATGGCCGGACGCTGCACGCCAAACAGCTGACCTATTTTTTCCTGTGTGAGCCAGATGGTTTCATCCCGCAAAAAAATCTCAAGCTTAACCTTCCCATTCGGTGTAGTGTACAACAGGAACTCGGTAAAACTGTTATTGGGGACCAGCGCTGTTTTCTTTTTTTTCATTTCCTGCTCCCAGCTTTTGCTTTTTGACTTCCCCCCTTTTTCTTGCTTCCCTTCAAAACGCTTTCCATTTTTGTCTTCTCTGCCATAATCCGCTCCAACAATTTTTCCGCAGGTTCGTCATTGGGGTCCTGGGGCGTAAGCTCCCCCCGGAAAGCTTTGGCAAGGACGGATTGGGAGAGTTTATCAATGCGGGCTTTGGCATTTGCATAATGGATTTCCAGTTTGTCGGCAAGGGCGAAGAGTCTGTCCACCTGGCGGACGATTTCTTTTTGCTCTTCGAGGGGGGGGAGGAGAATTGGATAAATTGCTAATGAACGACCGGTAAAATGTTTTATTGTAGACCCGGTAAATAACTCAGCTAACTTTTGAGAATCTGCATCAACTTTCAAATTATAAACTAACCAATCAGGGATGAAAGGGATATTAAATCTAACTCGATGCAGCGCTTTTTGAAAAGTTACCTTTCCGTTTTCAGTCCTCCAAACAGCAGCTCTTCCGGGTTCACCGCCCTCACATATAAAGACATCTCCGGTTTCAATAGATAATTTGATTTTTTCTTCCTTAGGGTCTGTTGAAAAATTAACCATCTATATATAGTATTTGTTGCCCGACTGGGGGTGTCTCCGTCAGAGACTTTTGCATAGTTTGTTTTTTTAACGGACCCTTAGTGATCCTGATTTCTTTTAAATCAGATAAATCGAAAGAAAACCAACGGACATTAACATTTCGTATATAGCTAAGCAAGTCGCCTTTGTTTTTGCTACTGTCAAGCATTTTACCAAGTCTCAACTCAGCGATATCTTTTAGATAAATACATTTCCAATTTTCAGGTATTTCAAAATCATTCCAGATGATGTTGTAATTTTTTGCTTCAATGGTTTTGATGTTATGGTATAACAAACCCTCCGCGCTCTCCACCTCAGGATGCTCTTCCCGCCAAGTCTCGGTCAGTTTCCCGGTAACCGCAGCCGTGAGCACGGACTGGCGAAAGCGTTTAATCAGGGCAGGAATTTTATCCAGCCGCGCTTTCAGTGAATCAATGCGGGGAATAATGGCATCCAGCTTAGCGACAATCCGTTTTTGTTCGTTGAGGGGTGGGAGGAGAATAGCTAATAACTTAAATTTTGAACCGGATATTTCTTTAAATGTACTACCACTTGCAAGCTTTTCAGCTTCTGATTTTGAAGCAAGTAAATAATAATAGAGGTATTCATTGTTCATTGGACTAAAAGGGACAACACTTCTAAAACCCTGATTTGTTGAAATAGGATTTTTTGCAATTGCAACATATCCTATTGGAGCCCTTGAGCTATAGACAATAGAGCCTTTAGGAATTATTTTGGCTGAACAACTTTTGTAACCCTTTTCAGAAAGATTTCTTCGACCATGAGCTATATATTTCTCTTTATTGCCTGACAAATCGACTGGTGAAAGCCAAGGAATCCCATTCAGAGGTTGGCAAAAGTTAGAATCATCAGATGATTTCGGGGTGCCACCACCTATTATTTTACTTATGCAGCCAAGCTCTGATGCGGACCAACCTTTCGGAAGCGTCTCCCTCATTCCCCACCCCCCAACTCAGCTTCAATCTCATCAATACTCGGCAGAGACGATTTAAACTCATCCGGCAGGTTTTGGGTAATGATATATTCACTCACGCCAATAGGTTTATGCACATCTTTAAGGGCGTACTCAACCACAGTCTTGTTTTTTGATTTACAGATAAGAATACCGACCGTTGGATTATCCATTTCGGCTTTCAAAATACCATCAACTGCTGAAACATAGAAATTGAGCTTCCCGGCAAATTCAGGTTTAAATTTTACGGTCTTAAGCTCGACCACCACATAGCAATGCAAACGGACATGATAGAACAAAAGATCGATGTAAAAATTATCCCCATCAATGGTAAGTTTATGCTGCCTGGCTATAAAAGAAAAACCAGCCCCCAGTTCCAGAAGAAATTTTGTGATCTGCTCCACAAGTGCATGTTCAAGCTCTTTTTCATCATGTTTTTCTCTGATAGTGAGAAAATCAAAATTGTACGGGTCCTTAATGGTTTGAATTGCCAGGTCAGATTGTGGACGAGGCAGAGTTGTCTCAAAGTTGGTAACGGCTTTCCCTTCTCGATTAAACAGATCGCCTTCCATCTGATGGGTCAGTACAGATCGGGACCAGTTATTCTGGATCGTTTTCTGAACATAAAATAGGGCTTCTTCATAGCTTTGCGCTTTGTTCAAAATAACGAGGTTGTGGCCCCATGGAATTTGGGCAACAGCTTGTTGCCCAATTGAAGATGTTGCAAACCAGAATAAATACCATTGCCGGATATACTTCAAATTACGAAGAGAAAAACCTTTCACCTCAGGAAATTCTTCCCGTAAATCCTTACTCATTCGGGTGAGGAACCCATCTCCCCAGGATGTTTGTTTTTGTTTTTCAACTATTTGTTGACCCAGACGCCAATACAATTGAAGGAGTTCTTGATTAACAGAAACTGCAGCTTTTATCTGGGCGTTTTGTACTTGCTTTTTTATTTCCTGAATAAAAACAAAATATTCTTTGTCTTTCCCGATCAGATCATTCATTCGCCCCCCTCAGCTTCAATCAGATCCAATATCAACCGCAACTCATCCACACAGGCATTAAGTTCCGTGATGGCATCACTGGCCAGCACCTGGGGTTCAGGAAGTGAATTGGGGTCTTCAAGATTGGCATCCTTAAGCCAGGTGATATCAATGTTGTAATGGCGCTCTTTTATGGCGGATAAACTGAACTTGCGGAACCGACCCTCTTCTCCCAGGTCTTTTCTTTTGGACTGGCCGTTGGGATCTTTGCCGTAGCAGGTTTCAAACCCGGTAAACATATCTGCTGTCAAAGGCCTATTTTTTTTGGTGACCCCCGGGATATTGGTACGGCAGTCATATATCCAGCAGTTTTCGGTCCGAAGCCCCTTCTGGAAGAAAATCACATTGGCTTTTACTCCCTGGCTGTAGGGGGTAAATGTTCCATTGGGCAGGCGCAACAGCGTATGCATATTGCAGTCTTCCATCAAATATTTGAACACATCCCCTGCCTGATCGGAAAACAGCACATTGTCCGGTAACACCATGGCGGCCCGCCCGCCGGGTTTCAGGATAGTCACCACATGCTGGATAAAGTTAAGCTGTTTATTGCTGGTACTCACGGTAAAATCATCCCGCACCGGTGCCTGGTTGGCCCCTTTGGTGCCAAAGGGCGGATTGGTCAGGATACAGTCATACCGTTCGCCGCGTTCGGGTTCATAGATACTGTCCCCCAGATAAATCTGGGGTTCAAGTCCATGCAGGAACAGGTTCATCAACGCAAGCCTGCGGGGGCGGGGCACCAGTTCCTGGCCAAAGTAGGTTTTTTTCTTGATCCGCAGGACATCTTTTCGGTCCAAAGCGCCTTTGGTTTCGGCCATCAACCATTCATAGGCCATCATTAAAAACCCGGAAGTCCCACAGGCAGGGTCACACATTTTATATTTTTTGGCAGAACGGGGGTCGGGCTGCATGACATTGACAATGGTATTGATAAGCACACGGGGGGTAAAATATTGTCCGGCTCCTTTTTTCCCTTCTGCTGCTGATTTTTCCAGAAGTCCTTCAAAGGCAGCCCCTTTGACATCAACCTCCATGGCAGACCAGTCCTCTTCATCAATCATATTAATGACTTTTTTCAGGTTGACCGGGTTGGTAAAGCGGGGCATGGCCTGGGTGAAGATATCGCCTAACAAACCCGACTGTCGGCTTAAGGCCCGCATGATCTGTGCAAAGGCATCAATGAGATCGGTGCCGGACGTTTCTGTAAACGGCTGCCAGGAACAATCGATTTCAACCTTTTTTTTGTTTTCTTCATAGACCATTTTTGAAAGGTCAATACCCCTTTCATTGGCCATTTTCAAAAACAGCAAATAGGTGAGCTGCTCGATATAATCACCATAATCAATACCATCATGGCGCAGGGTGTGGCAGAACCCCCAGAGTTTGTTGACAACATCCGACATTGTTTTTCCTTTGTATCCGCTATTATATTAAGCTGCCAGGGCTTCTTAAGCTGCCAGGGCTTCGTTTAGTTCATGTATCAGAGGCGTAAATTCATTTCCAAATATAAGTTTTGCCCTGCCAAGCCCGCCATGCCTTTCAAACACCGGCATGATGTCAAAATCCGTTTCATCAATGGCCAGGTTTTCAATTAAGTGCTCTTTGATATAGGCCAGCCAGGTCATTTGTTCCCCACTGAATTCATGCGCCTGTGCAATTTTTAAAACCGCCTGCCCCACCCTTTCCTGCGCTGTGAGAATGGGTGCCTCTTTATCAAAGGCATGCTTTATCATGGAGATAATATCTGCAAGCGGTTTTTTAAATACCAGTTCATGCCCTTTTTGCAAGTCTTTTTCCGAAAAGTCATTTTTGCGCAGTTTATCCCTTAAATCATCCAGGGCGCTGGTATTCCAATTCTTAGGTTTTGATAAGAGGATTTCAATGGCTTCTATCTGCTCAGGGTTGTGTTTTATAAATTCTTCAAAAAGTTTGAGATAGTCGCCTGGTTTTTGATAATCCCCGCCTTTTCGGAACATCACCTCATCTTCAACTGTATCTTCAATATCATAGCCTTTGAAAAATACTTTTTTAGGCCGGGGATAGTTTTCCAAAAGGTCTTGAAAGTTTTTATCCCGAAGGAGTTTCATGGTCTGCGTAAAATTTTTGTCGATATTTTCTTTCAGCCTATCAACATAGGCCTTCATATCACCGTCAGGAATATATTTGACAAATAGTTCCCGTGCCTCGGCTCCCATATTTTTTTCAATACGGCGCAACCGCTTGATCAGCCGTTTTATGTTGTACGCTTGATCGCGGTTATCATAAATGTGCTCAATAATTTCAGACAGGGAAACCGTCTGTTGCCCAAGGGTGACATTAAAATCCGTGGCATTTTTAAAATATTCAATGAGCGAACCATCAAAGCAGTCAAAGATGGTGAATTTTTCTTTATTTATTTCAAGGTACAGGCGGGTTCCCCGGCCCAGCATCTGAACCCAGAGGATACGAGACTTTACCATGCGCATGAACACCACCATCTCAATGGCGGGTATATCCACACCCGTGGTCAGCATATCAACGGTGACCACAATCTTGGGCTCGGGTCTGTTCCTGAACTGCCGAATTTTTTGCAGGGGTCGGTCTACGGTGGGACTTCCCGTAATTTTCATGGCAAAATCATCTCCCTTGCCATAAATTTCTTTGCAGGTGCGGACAACATCATCGGCATGGGAAACATGGGGGAGATCATTTACCGCAAATATCAAGATTTTGGGGAAACGATTATATTCTTGTTCGTGTTGATCCGTATATTTTTTGATGGCAGTGATGATTTTCCAAGTGCTGTCCGGTGAAGTTATTTTTGTCTCTATTTCATTTGCGCCGAATTCTCTTTCATCTTCAAGTTCGTCCAGTTTTTCAGACCCGGTTGCCATATCAATTTCACCGACAAGTTCCCCTTCCTTAAGAAAAGCCCCGTTGATATGGATGTCAGAGGTGATTTTCACCGCATCATAATCCACCAGATAGCCGTCCAGAACAGCCTGTTCAGTGCTGTAAGTGAACACCTTGTTTTTAAACATGGCTAATGTATGGGTGGCCGGTGTTGCAGTAAGCCCAATTTTTACAGCATCAAAATAATTCAGCGCATGTTTCCATTTACCGGTTTCGCTGGCAGAATACCCCCGGTGGCACTCATCGGCAATGATAACATCAAAAGCATTGATGGGGATATCGAGTTTTCTGGCCTCCACATCATATTCAAAATCGCTGACCGCTTCTTTGCCCAATAAATTTATGGCCATCCGCTGAATGGTGGAGACATAAATAAAGGTGTGTTTTTCCTGGGGGTTGGTTAAATATTCTTCAGGAAGAACCTGGGGGTCAAAGGTCGTATTATCATCCAAATCCTCCCGTTTAAATTTTTGGCTGTACACTTCATAATCTTTATCAAGCTTTAGACCTTCCGGTGTATCAAATGCACAAATGGCAGAAACCGTTTGAGCTGCTAATGCCCTTCGGTCCACCAAAAATAGAATCCTTTTTGCATAACCGGATTTTAATAACCTATAAATGGAAGAAACAAGGGTGAATGTTTTCCCTGTACCCGTCGCCATGGCTATAAGCATGCGCATCTTGCCTTCAAACAAGCCTTTTTCAATAGCTTCGATGGCTTCAATTTGATATGGCCGCAAACGCTTAATCTCAAAAACCGGCCTCTTTTTGAACCAGGCTTCTGCTGCCTGTGTATTTCTATTAAATCTGTCTAACATGGCTTGTGGAGAATGAAAATCAAGGATCTCATAAGAATAGTTTTCTTTTCTTCTCACATCCAGATGAAAAATGAGTTCGCCATTTGTGGAATAAAGAAAGGGAACCTTGTAATCACGCCATTCGCCCACAGTATTGGGCACCCCTCTGGAATACCGTTTTGCCTGCTCCAATACATTCTCAGCACCAACAGCAATCTTTTTTGCTTCAATAATTCCTAAAAGTTTTCCATGGACGAATAAAGCATAATCAGCCGGCCCGGTTTCTGTCTGGTACTCTTCGACGGCATGCCGGTTCAGTTTTGATGTATCCTTAACCTTATCATTATGAATGATTATCCAATTCAATAATGAAGATTTAAGTTTTAAGTCAATTCTATTTTTCCGGGTTACTGCTTCTGATTCATTCATTTGTTTTCATCTCTTTTTTCTCTTCCGGTCACCTTTACCGACGAGCATTAATGATGGGCAGCTCTTATTTCTTCCTAAGCATAACGCAAAAATAACCGGTAACACCCGGTTTATTTTTTTGTTGGAGTTAAAGTCATTTCCCAATTATCGTATTTTTGTTCTTATCTATCAACCATTTCCCTTAAACCTTGCTGCATTGCAGGCTTGAATGCAGCATCACTTGCCAGCAGTTTGTAGAGTTCCAACTCATTTCGCCGCTTTTTCAGCATGACATCCTCAAATATTTTCTGGAATGCTAAAACTCGGGTTTGCTATCCTGATTGTTTTTATACTTTGAATCAAAATCCGGATGCGCCTTAATACTGTCTGCAATATTTAAAATATCTAACCCGCTGCTCCTGCGGTGTTGCATTCCAACCCTGGAACCAGCGTTCATTAAAATTGCGGATAATCTCATCCAGCGGGTCATGGTCCTCATCACCGCCATGGGCGCCACGTGGATTTGGATTTTGGGGCTCCTCAAATGTTTTTAAGTTCCGTGTTCGCACAACAGATTCATTATCAGTTTAATTAAGGTCTCTTTTTGCTTTGGATCAGACTCGGCCACCAGCAACGTTAAGGCCGCAAGCCCGGTATCATTGATGACAGGCACATCGTTCTGCCTTATCAGGCTGCCGTTGCGGTGAAGAAAATCCACAAACAAAAACGCACCGCTGCGCTTGTTACCGTCGGTAAACGGATGATTTTTCACCATAAACTATAAAAGATGGGCAGCCTTGCTTTCAATGGTCGGATAGGCAGGGTCTCCAAAAACGGTCTGTTCGAGATTCCCGAAAATAGCGTCTATGCTGTCGGGCCGGGACATATTGGCAAAAAGGTCTGAGGCTTCGCCTTTTGCCATCAATTGCTTTTTCAGCGCGAGAATGGATGCCATGGCCGATTTGGGTGTGGGTAGAGTGCCGCCTGGTATCCCACCCGGTATCCGACAGAAATCACCACATCCAGATCATAGAGGGTCACCGGCTTGTCAGAATGGGCAATTTGCATTTTTTGCAAATTGCTTTTTTCACTGATTTCCCCATCCTGGAGAGCATTTTTGATATGACGTGAAATAACAGACACATCCCGTTGGAATAACGCTACCATCTTCGCCTGGGTTAGCCAGACCGTTTCTTTTTCAAACCTGACATCCACACAGCTTTCCCCGTCCAGACTCTGATAGATCTGAATGCTGTTGTCATCTGTCATATTTTTATTCCTCGTTCATGCCACGGCCTTTGTCTCTCCAATCTGCGACACCTTGATTTTTTCGGTCACAGCGGAATTGATCAGCGTGGCTTTGTATTTTTTGAGCTTTTCGATCATCTGTTCCTGTATGGCAATTGCCTTGTCGATCTTGGTGGATTGTCAGGATATATTTCTTGCCACTTCATCCGCAACATTATGCAAATGTTGTGAGGACCAATGCTTCCATCGGTTGTAGGCTGGCAAGGCTAAACTGGGTATCACATAAACGGTCATGAGAACCAACCTGTTGAACAGAAAACGTTTTGGCTTAATTTTTTCCGACAACAAATACATTTGCTTGCAGGGCGTCCTGCAACTTTGTCATCCAAGGACGAGGATATTGGTCATTGATTGGTTGTGTCAAATGACGGACAACTTCCTCAAAAGTTTTTTTCATCGCGCAATATTCCCTATTTTTGCCAGCTAATCGCGGTGCTGACCGGCACCGTGCGCCGATCAAGCAGACGAACTATGATTGATCGGTGTGCTGTGTCCGGTCCAAGTACCTTGTTCAGGCGCGGAACGCCGGGACAAGGTGCTGGACGCAGTCAGCACCTTGATTCATGGCTGCGCAGCCGCCGTGAACGCTTCGCTTCACCCGCCGGGCGGGGCATCTCGAAGAATTTAAAATAATTATAAACTTTGATGAACAACAGTGTTCAAAAAAGCTGCACCGTAGACCGGTCGTCTGTGCAAGGGGTTGTTAAGTGGCTGATCTCTCGACCAAGCCAGCCAGTTCAAACCACAAATTTTCATTCCAGTATCCGTTCGCAGCACCGCTCGTCGATGGTGCGACAAACAGACGCGTATTACCTATAACTTCCACTTGCAGACCCAATGCGACCTTGTTCCGACATAGGTACACCTGCGCAGCTTTCTTTCCGTTGAACGCGAGCACAGACGGTCGGAACTCGATCAGTTTCTTAGTTAAAACAGCTGGGTCCGATTGCCGGAAGTCTATGGATAGATCGCTTCCAGATTGACCCTTCACGAAGTCAGTTAAGCCGAGCCCGTATTGCAACAGGTCTTGGTAGGCGCTCGATGATAGTTGATGAGGTGTGAGCCCCACTTTGTGCAAAATCGGCCAGAATTTGTTGCCGGGGCCAGCATAGTATTGGTTTCGCGCCGCAGATACAGAGCTGACAGCAGTACCGCAGAAAACAATTTTTAGATTTGGAGCTATCAAGTCATCCAGCAACGGCCTCTCCTTGTTTGTCCACTTAACTTTTAACTCACTGGCTTGTCTATGTGCAGTGGTTTGTTCAACGGCCCGGGGAAGTGGGGTGGATCATTCACCTTAACTGCTGCAGTAGCATATAATCGGATAATTATCCAGCCCGCCCCCGTGTGTCCGGTAATGAACAAGTTATTGACCGGTTAACCGCATATCTTGTTTTTAATGAATGATATTTGAAAAATGATATCATGATGAAAACAATCCCTCAAGAATTGTCAGTACAGTTTGGCACCTGGTTAAAGAAGTTTTGACCAGACGGCCTCTTTGCCAAGGTGCTCATAAAGGAGATAATACATCCGAACCACAGCCTCACGATCATAAACCACCACCATGCCTTTAAACTGCTTGGGTGCTACATGGCTTTGATAGTGGTTTGAAATATCATCAGCGATGGCAGTTATGCGCTTGGGTGCTTTCAGCAGATGTGCCAGTTTCCCGGCTTCCTGAGAGATAAAGACTTTCTCTTCCTCTATTCCACTTCTCCGTTTTTAAAAATTTCTTTGCTGAACTCCAGGTGAACCTGTCTGCCCACAAAAGCAAAGCCCTGCCCCAGTTCAAGTAGAAATTCTTCTTTCAGATCAGCTGACATCCGGTCAATGATTTTTGCACCCCAACCTGATTCACGTTGCTTTGCAAGAATAGAAGTGCCAATCTCCCAATACATCATGACAAGTGCTGAGTTTGCAGCCAGTAACGCTTTTGTCCGTTCCTGGCTAATGCGGATCTTCAATTCGAATATGAAATCAGCATAGTCAATCGGCATTTTGGCAAGATCATCTGCAATGGGAAGTATGACCCCGTCTTTATGTTTGGCCAAGGCATTGGTTTTACGTTTATTATCAGTTTTTCCCATATTTACACCTTAATTCCAATTTCAGCGAATGCTGTAAAAAATTTTCTGGATTGCTTTTTCAATTGAACGCAACCGGCCTGCCATGCTTCAATTGTCGACTCCAAACTCTGACCATCACCATTAGATCCATTATAAACATAGAGCAGAATCGAGAGGTTATGCATTTTTATTGGGATTAAAAGTTATTGATAGCTGAGGTTCTCGATTTACATTAAGTTGAAAAATATCTGGTCTTGCGTAATGCCCTACCGCATCAAAATCAATTTTTGCTTTTGTGATTTCGTCCAGATCCAAATCTGCATACAAAATCCCTTCTTCATCCCAAAGTGGTCCAGCAATGACTTCACCAGAAGGAGCAACAATTACACTCCCCCCTCTGCACATCACATCGGGTTGATCAGATAGTTCTTCAACTGTTTCTAAATCTGACGGATACATTTCTTTTGTAACGAACTGATTACATCCAAGAACGAAACAGCGTCCTTCACAGGCAATATGACGCATTGTAGCTTGCCAAGTGTCACGCGAATCTGCCGTCGGCGCCAAGTATATTTCAACACCCTGGCCATACATCGCCATACGAGCTAAGGGCATATAATTTTCCCAACAAATGAGACCGCCTATTTTTCCGAACTCCGTTGAGAAGACAGTCATGGTGCTCCCATCGCCTTCTCCCCATATTAGGCGCTCCGAACCTGTGGGTTTTAACTTTCTATGTTTGCCTATTAACTCGCCATCTGGTGAAAAATAGAGCATCGAGCAATACAGCATTTCTCCGCCAGAAGCACCATCTCGCTCTATAACGCCAATAGACAAATACACTCCGGAATCTTTAGCGGCCTTTCCCAATGTTTTTACTTCTGAGCCCGACATTTCTATAGCATTTTCCCAATAGCGTTTCCACAATGCACGTCCTTCTTCATTCCTGCTTCCTAATTTTCATGCCAAACGTAAACCCCCGTGGATAAGCAGGTATGAATGCCTCTGGCAGAAGAACTATCTTACTCCCTTTATTTCCAGCCTTTTCAATCAAATTACAGGCTTTTTCTATTGATGCAGTCTTATCAAATAAAACGGACTCCGCTTGAATAACCGCAACTTTTACTTTTCCCACGATATTTCCTCTCATTTCTTATGCACAACGCGAAAATCACCGGTTTATCCGGTGCATTTTCTGGTTGGAATTAAGGACTTTGCCTTTAGTATTCTGTAAAGCCTTCTTAAAACGCCATTTATCCCCAAAAATATCGGTTTAAGCGGGTCAACCCCTTTTTTATGGAGAGTTTTATCTCGTAGTTTTTTTATTTATTTTTACTCCAAATTTGAATTATTAAAAGTATAAGATTGTTCATTTCTGGGGCTCACAATATTTAAAACCTGCCTTCTTCAAAATATCTTCCAAAACTATTCCAGGCTCTCCTTTTGCCTTTAATTGATCAAGCATCCATCTTTGGATACGGGCATTCACAT
>Ga0208900_1001200_pt1 | contig 14372 bp, 7 predicted proteins | sample AntAceMetag02UKK_FD_184763 | JGI IMG/M metagenome (GOLD analysis project Ga0208900, IMG submission 184763) | Saline lake microbial communities from Ace Lake, Antarctica - Antarctic Ace Lake Metagenome 02UKK (SPAdes) (version 2) | ecosystem: Environmental > Aquatic > Non-marine Saline and Alkaline... | reverse complement strand
TAATGGGCCTATACTAAAAGCATACAAAATCGCCGAGGCTCTTTATGAAAATAACAGCCAAGAAATATACAATGAATATTTGTTAGGTAATGAACATGCACTAAACGCTTTATTAGAAACAGGTTCCCCTTCAATTGATTTGCCACTAAATTATAACGAAAGAATAGAATGGTATCAAGAAAATTATTTTATTGGATTGGATAAGGAAAAAGACATAGAACAGATTATTTTCCATACTTTATTGTGTTCATATTATATTGAACAATTCCCCTCTGACCACATATTACCATATTTAAAATCATTCCTGAGTAAAAATAAATTATTAAATAAAAAGATTACTGCACGAATCAGATTCAATGATATTGGCAAAAATAATACTTCAAAAGCTAATAAATTGAAAAAATCATTATCCGAAAATACAATTATTGATAGTTTTCAAGGAAAAATGATTATTTCAAAAATCCTATTATTTACCAATGGATTCGAATTAGATATTAGTGTCTCTTCGAGTAATTATTATAAGGTCAGAAAATCTGGTCGTGGATTAAAAATTCATAGTCAATCAATGGGGGACCTATTTTATTTTGAATACAATTATGGATTCCATGATTTAAATACAAATCAATACGAATCAAGATTTGGAGATGAAGGTTTATTTTTATTAAAAAATCCTAGAGGTATTGCAAGTTGTTATATTAATTCAGCATACTCTATTTTGAAATATTTTGATTCAAATAATTATCAAATTCCAAATTCATATATTGAGCAAATTAAAAAGCACTATCCTAACATTGATACTCTTAATGAATAGGAGATAAAAGATTGATTATGAAAATTAAATTACCTTCTTTGAAATTTATTAGCATCCTACTTTTCATAGCAACATTGTATTTTTTATCTTGTACTAATAAAAGTGTAGATGTAGATAATGTTGATCAATTATACATTAAAAAGTTAACGGAAACAATTACAGAAAAATATTTGCAAGAAGGGCATTATTGGAATAAATTGAAAGCAAAGGATAGTAACAATTTAAGATTTAATGATAGTTCACTATTAATAACGTATGTTTATTCTGAAAATAACCAAGTAGATAAGTGGCCTAATTTTTATTCACTTAATATGTTTAAGTTTCCACCTAAACTCAAAGCAATAGATACCAACAATGTAAAATTCCTTATTGTCATAATGCCTAAATTAATTGACAAGATAGAATCAAAATATTGGCACATTTTTTATAAAGGAACAGATTTGGGTCCCATTATTTATGAAAGATATACAACTCATGTAATTATTTATGACAAAACAGAAAAGAAAATATTAGGCTCGAAATCATTTGCTGCTAGATTTACTGAAAATGAGTTTAAACCACGTGATGGTACCACTAAAATTGGTCTAACAGTTCCTAATGATATAGTTATTGATTTTGTTTGGTCGCAATTAGATGATGATTATCGAGAGGATTTAAGGAAAGAGTGGTGGAGACCTCAGAAGATTGTTATAATTGTAATAGTCACTATTGTTGCAATAATGATTATACTAATCTTAATGGTATTCTTCAAACCACTATCGGAGGGAGAAAAGTTAGAACTGTCAAATTGCATTATATTTAAAGAAATGTTGACTGAATTGTTAAAGGAAGAAAATAAAACCCTTTCCAAAAGTAAAAATCTACAAACCTCAATACCAGATATGCTAGAGGCTCTAATTATATCTAATTATCTATTCCCATACATAATTTTTAACAATAATACATTCGTGAAAGATGATAAATGGATTTTTGAGAATATTGTTGAAGAATGTATTACAAGTCCTTTACACAAGTTACTTGAAAACCAAAAAATAGAAAGTAAGAAAGCCATAACTGAATCAATATGGATAAAGAATGTAAATAATGAATTCCACACGATTGAATTTGAGTTTTTTGATTTTAATATAAATGAATCATATAATGCAAATATAGTGTACCAAGTTCCTACGAATTTTGGAGGTAAAGTTTTTGTTTTAATTTATAGTGCTGAAGATTTACGTTATCGTGAAACAAATGACAAGGAAATAGATATTGAGGTATATGAAGTCGATTCAAATTTAGATAATAAACACCTTGGCATAAAAGCACTTCCCTCAACTTCAATGCAGCACCGGAAAGAACTCATACAGCAACTATTTTCAAATAAAAACATATAAAAATGGACAAACAAGTAAACTGAAAGTTTGTTTCAATGCACAACCCGGGATTCCTTTAGAATCCCGGGTTTTTTTGTGCCCCTATTTTGTCCTTTCACAATCCATCCCCACTTGCTAAAATTGCGCTTTCATATTATTAATTAAATAATTTTATCATGAAACGCACTTTTAGAATTACACTGCTTCTGGCAATGCTCGTTTGCCTTCTTCCAAACCCATTAATCTCGAATGATTTCCCTGGCGATAATCCTGGGGTTATTAATGAAAAGTTTTGGGCGATGCTCAGGAAAGTTCAATATGGTTTTTGTAATTGCTGCGGTTGGTTGGACTGGGAAAAACGTTGTATAATAAGCAGGAAAAACATTCTACATATCACCTTTAGAAATAGAGCAAGAACACAGAACAGGCAAATCATGGATCACAGCCGGTTAGCGGGCATCTGGAAAAATGAGTAGAAGAGGAAACATCCATCCATACGGACTTGCTTCGCTTCGTACGGACACCCTTAGATCGTACGAAACACTAAAAACCTTCCTGCAAGTGGGCGGCTGCGGGCCATATTTGCGGGGCGTTCTGAGGCCGCCGATATTAACAGCCTCGCCGATGGAAAGCCCCGTTCACTCGGATTTGAAATGCCCTTGATTTGCATTAGATATTTACAGAAACTAAAGTAGCTGCAATAAAATTGCAGGGTTTTAACCACTAACTAGAATATAAATCATGTACTTTTGGTAAACCTTTTCAATGCAACCTTTGATGAAATTTCGCATCTCCTACAGAAAGAATGTATAATTTTAAATAACAATGAAATATAGGATAGTATTAATTTTAGCGATTACCTCGGTGCTTCTATTAAGTTCCCGGATTGTTGTTTCGCAGATCGTGATAAACGAATTCATGGCTGCCAATTCATCAACTATATTAGATCCTGACAACAATGAAAGTGCTGACTGGATTGAGTTGTATAACAGCTCCGGTAGCAGTTTCAACCTTTCCGCATATTTTCTAAGCGACAACCTTAGCAATCCTGACAAATGGGCAATTCCGGCAGGTACCACTATTCCCGGAAATGGTTTTTTACTCATTTGGGCCGATGGCACCGACACCTTAATGCATGCTTCGTTCAAACTTAGTAGTGAAGGAGAGGAACTCGGTTTATTTAGCCCCGGTCTTAATCCTATCGATACTATTGTATTCAATGCCCAGGAAACTGATATTAGCTATGGCCGACAAACCGATGGTAGTTCCACATGGTCTTATTTCGCCCAAGCTACTCCGGGGAGTTCAAACAATACTTCTTATCCCTACTCAGGTATCACTTACTATGAGCCTTCATTTTCGATACGCGGTGGATTTTACACCGGCACCCAAAATTTGGAATTATCCAGTCTGGGTGGAACTATTCACTTTACCCTGGACGGAACCGCACCTACATTGAACGACCCGGTATATACCAATACAATCTTGTTAAACCAGTCAACTTTTGTCAGGGCAAGGATTTTTCAGACCGACTCTATTCCGGGACCTACCATTACGCATTCTTATTTTGTAAACGAAGACTATGAAAGCCGTGGATTGCCCCTTGTGTCACTGGTCACCAACCCGGATTATTTCTGGGATCCGGATTCCGGTATCTATGTTCAGGATTTTAAACCCGAATGGGAATATCCCGTGAATATAGAATTATTCGAAAACAACGGGAATAAGCGGGCAGTTTTTAGCGAACTTGCCGGTGTTAAAATCAAGGGGCTTTACAGTTGGCAATTACCCCAGAAAATGTTGGGTATCTCTTTTCGAAATGCATATGGAAAAGGCAAACTCGACTATCCCTTATTTGACGATAGAAATCAAAGTTCTTATGATGAATTTAATCTGAGGGCGGGCGGTAGCGACTGGTCATATACTTTGTTCCGGGATGGCCTTACGCAATCGTTAACACAGGAAAATGCACCTGTAGCTTATCAGGGATTCAGGCCGTGCATCGTTTTAATCAATGGGGAATATATGGGTATCCATAACATGAGATCGAGTATGGATGGGGATTATATTGAGGGGAATTTAGGTGAGGAATCCGGTACTTACGACTTGATTAATAATGATGGGGAAGTAGAGAAAGGCTCAAATACACAATTCTTAGCATTGGATGCACTTTTAAATTCGGACTTGAGCAACCAGGCCAACTTTGACCAACTTGCAGCTATTTTAGACATTGAAGATTATACTGATTATTGGATTAGTGAAATTTGGGGCGCCAATACCAGTTGGGGACATAATGTCAAATTTTGGAAACCTCAGACAGGCGGAAAATGGCAGTATCTCTTTACTGATTTCGACCGGGCTTTTACAAGTAGCACTTTATCGATAGATGAGTTTTCCGATCCCGAGGGAGGGAGTAGTTATGACTATGGACGGATCTGGATGCAACATATGTTCCAGAACCAGGACTATGCGGCATATTTCGTGCAACGGTTCAACGATCACATATATACTACTTTTCATCCTACCCGGGTAAACGAAAAAATTGATACGTTTCAAAATCCATTAATCCCGGAAATTCCTTTTCATGTAGATCGTTGGAGCGGTACCACCTCAAATTATGGCAACGGCATTGCAACAGTGGAATTCTGGGAGGAGGAGGTGCTTAACCTGAGAGGCTTTGCCCAAGAAAGGCATGCTTTTATAATGGGTGATTTACAAACAAAGTTTGGTCTGAACACGATCGCTAATTTAGGAGCTGCCTCTTACCCAAATGATGCAGGGAAAATTCGTATCAACGAGTTCATGATTCCGCACTTGCCCTGGAACGGCCCTTATTTCGAGCAAATACCATTGGAATTTACAGCCCTTCCAAACCCGGGATATAATTTTATCGGTTGGTCGGCAATCAATTCACAACAATTAATATCCCTCGAGGAATCGTGGAAATACTATGATTTAGGAACAAACCTGGGAACAAGCTGGACAGAAACTAATTTCGATGATTCTTCATGGGCGCAGGGCGATGCAGAATTAGGCTATGGTGATGGAGATGAAAACACAGTTGTTTCGTATGGCAGCAATAGTCAGGACAAGTACATTACTACTTATTTCCGGAAACAGTTTTTCTATACCGGTCAGGAAGAAGTTTTAACTGCCATTCTAAATCTCCGTAGGGATGATGGAGCTGTGGTTTACCTGAATGGGCAAGAAATTGCACGGAGCAATATGCCTTCGGGGACTATCACATATACTACCGAGGCACTTGAAATAGTGGGCGGCGATGAAGAAGAAAACCTGGTTGAATTTTTGATTGATGCCCCCCAATTAGACGACACGAATGTGATAGCTGTCGAAATCCATCAATACGATGGGCAAAGCTCAGACATCAGTTTTGATCTGGAATTTTCAGTGCAATCTGCTGCTTCGGCTATTTATTCAACATTAGCCACTTTACCCATCACCCTAAGCGGAAATGCTGGCTACATGGCACGCTTTCAATCTACAGGACAATGTATCCTTCCTTCAGAAATTACAGCAGGCACAACGCTCACCATTGACTGCTCTCCCTACCTGGCCTGGGGTGATGTGTTGGTTCCGTCCAATGTTTCTTTATCTATTGATCCGGGCGTTGAAATTTGGTTTCCTGAAGGGGCACGGTTAATTATTGAAGGCGACTTACAGGTGAATGGAACAGACTTACTTGGTGTTCTTTTTAAAGCAAATTCAGCTTATGGTGCAGGATCGTGGGGCAACCTGACATTTGAAAATTGCACTGATGTGAGCCATCTTAATTACATCGAAATTAAAGATGCGAGCAAAGGGCCGCATCCAATTCATAACAATGCTGCTATTTCAGCCTGGTATAGCGATTTGGTGATTGATCATCTGAAAATCACTGAAAATTATGACAACCCAATATTTGCCGAATACTCCGACATCACTTTAACAAATAGCCTGCTTCATTCTGGTGTGACCGGCGATTTAATCAATGTTAAATATGGCCACGCATATATTAGCGATTGTTCCTTTTTTGGTAATGATGAAATTGATTGTGATGCCATTGATTATGATGAAGTATCCGATGGGGTGATCCGAAATTCTTTTATTCAGGGTTTCTATGGGGATAACAACGATGGCATCGACCTCGGCGAAGAATGTAAGGATATCCTTATTGAAAATTGTTTTATAAACGACTGTTTTGATAAGGGCATTTCGATAGGGCAAAAATCCAATGTGCTTGTGCAGAACAGCACCATCGTGAATTGCAATATGGGAGTAGGGGCAAAAGATTTGTCAGGGGCAGAAATGGATCATATCACTTTTTACTCGAATGTTACAGCGATTGCAGCTTACGAGAAAAATGCCGGTCATGGCGGTGGAATAGTGTCTGTTATAAATTCGATTTTTTCAAATTCAAGCAACACGCCAATGCTTTTGGATTTATCATCCACGGGGATTGCTGAAAACAATATCTATGATACGGATGCGCTTTTAGGCGTAAATAATATTTGGATGAACCCTGAATTTGTAAATCCTACTAATTATAATTTTCAATTGTTACCTACATCAAGGGCCTTGGGTGCCGCACTCGATGGTGAGGACCTGGGGACACTTGACCATAGTTTTACATCCGGTGCAAAGGTCCTGATATCCGAAATCCAGTATCTTGATCCCGATAATCCAGATAAAGAATACATTAGAATTTTGAACCCTGGCCAGGATACCATCGACCTTAGTGGATACTCTGTTTCCGATGCGATCTCTTTTGTTTTTCCGGCAGGGGCCTCAATTGGGCCGTCCGAAAAAATTATGCTTGTGAGTGACCTTAGTCTTTTTATACCTGAACCGGGTACTAAATACGAATGGACATCAGGAAAATTAGCCAATGAAGGAGAAATGATTCTTTTGGCAGATAGCAATGGAATTATCATTGACCATGTTTCGTATTTGCCTGAAGCACCGTGGCCAAATATCACACAAACTGAGGATTACCTATCGCTGGTGTCCCCTGATCTTGACAACCATTTTGGATCTAACTGGGTTTTGGGAAATCTAACAACCTCTGTTGCTACCACGCAGGCTGAGAATAATCTTCAAGTTTATCCTAACCCAGTCTCAGATAATTTATACATCAGCTCGGAAGAGCTAATGTCGAGTATCCATATTTACGATATTACCGGACATTTAGTCATGGAGGAAAAACCAGAGGTGATATCCCTTAGGCTAAATGTAAGAGAATTAAAACCCGGATTGTATATGATGGTGGTTAATGGAAACAAGACAATGAAATTTATGAAACGGTAGTTCCAAGCTTATTCTGAGAATACATGAAAACCCTTCACGAGAAATATCCCCAATACAACTGGAAGCAAAACAAAGGATATCCCACTGTTGCCCATCGAAGGGCCATTACAGCGCATGGCATCACTCCATTTCACAGGTTAAGCTTTAATTTGAACGAGCAGATAAAGATGGAGTTTTGAGTTTCCTTTCACTATTCACCCTGAACAGACGCACGGCCTGAACAGACGCACGGCCGTGCGTCTCATTCCGATCACCAATCACTATTCACCACTCACTATTAATAACGTTTCCAAATTTCCACTATTTGGCTTAGGATTTTACAACATTCTCTATTTTTACACATCCTAAAAACTTGATATGGTACAAAGCTATTCCATTATAATTCCGCGAAGAAACCTGAATTATAGAAACATCATCGGATTCCATTTTCCCAGTCTTTTATTTGCGCGTATTATTATGTGGTTTGACGTGATGTTCAGCAAAAATGCAGAAGTTGATTGTATCCTGCCAAATTGGGAGGACAAAGTGAAGTGAAAGGGTTAAAATAAAGCGAATACATTACAACAACAACGTTGGCATAAATATAAATAGACTGAAATGGGAAAATCCTACAAAAAACTGACTTTAATTATTACACTAATTTTTATTTTAAGTTTAGGCTACAGCCAAACAAATGAGATAAAAGTTAAATTTATTGGAAACTGCGGTCTCTATTTGACTGACGGAAATTTAACCATTTACGTTGATTTTCCTTATAAATCAGGGGCTCACAATTATATGGAGTATGACAAATTTGAATTAGACAGTATAAAAGACAATTCAATCTTTTTATTCACCCACCGACATTCTGACCACTATGCTAAAAAGCTTATTAAAAAATTAAATCGAGATACAGGAGATACAGGACCGTTAAGCAAAATTGAAAACATTGAATGGGTTTTTGCCCCTTTTTGGCTTTATAAAAATGCGATGGTAGAAAATATCACTATCAATACTAAAATGTTTGGAATTTATCACTTATATCCTGATCAAGAAATTGGAAATGGATTTTCTGAAAATGTTCATTTCATGACAGAACAAAACGAAATTATTTCAATTCCATATTAAAAGAAAAAATACTGTTGTTAACAAAAAGTATAATGCATTTGGTAGATAGTACTAAGAATTAGAATGGTAGCAATTAATAAACATGGTAGCAAATTGAAAAATTGGAGCGTTGAAATGCCAAACGCACCATATTCAAACCGTAGTGCCCAATGCTGAAAGACAATAATATCGTGGTGCTATGAAAAAATTTGGACTGATAGAAAAAGCTATATTTGGAGATACATACCAAATTAGCTCGGAAAGATATTTCGTCACAATATCCACTCTTGTAGCATCATTATTTTTATTGATCCTTTGCTTTGCCCACATTTGTGCAGGACTTAAAATTACCCCTGTTATCCTGGCTGGAAGTAGCTCAATACTAATATTAGGCCTTTAAATATTCAGGGACTTCACCTGTCGGCAAAAAGAATGTGGTGTTTGTACCGGTGATGATCTTATAAAATTTAGCTGTATTTTACTACTTTTGAAGTTTAACCTATATTTATAATAAGTAAGATGCGTTATTGTGATTTTTTGGCAAAAACGATGTATGTTTTATTTCTATTCCTGGTGGCCCCAAAAGCTATTGCGGGTTTCTCAGATACTGTTTTAAGGAATGATGTTTTAAAACAACCTTCCATCTTATCCACACGCGGTCCGGGCCAGGAAAACTTTGATGTTAAAAAAAACATCTCCGGGAACGAAATTATCAATATCGCAAACAATGATCCTGCAGCGGCCATTCGCTGGTGTATCAAAAGCGGACAGGAATATTTTGAAACAGATCAGTTCGATCTAACCATCGACATGTATTTAAAGGGCTTGAGCATTTACGATAAGTTTTTGGATGTTCCCGGAAGCAATTTAAATAAATATAAAGGCAAAGAAACAGCGATACTACAGGGCAATTTAAAATATGGCATCGCTGAGGTGTATGCAAAACTCCAACAACATAATTTTTCCCTGGATTATTATCTTGGGGCTCAGGGCCATTTTTCACTGGCAGGGGAAGATTCGCTGCAAATGGAGGCAATTAATGGTGTGGCACTGTCCTATTTCTATCTCGAAAACTATAAGGAGGCCATGCAGTATTTTAAACTATTGCACGACATTGCCAACAAGCTTGCGGACAGCAATATGATAGCCGGTGCCTTCAACAACATTGGTTTGGTAAATATTAAAACCGGTGATTTTGTAAGTGCGAAAACCAATTTCTTAACGGCAGCCATAATGTACAACAGTATCGGGGAAACCAAAAAACAGGCTGCGGCAATCTATAATCTGGGTTTCATACAGGGACAATTGGGAAGCTACGACAGCGTAGTTGTTTATTACCTGAATGTTTTGAAACTGCTAAACAAGATCGGCGACCACGAAGGCATGGCAAAAACCCAAGTGGCCATTGCCCAGTATTATTACTCGAAAGGATGGTTTGATAAAACAGAGGAATTTTTGTTTGATGCCCTTGAAAATGCAAACATGGCCGGGGCAAACCATTTCATTATCGAAATTTATCACTATCTTTCCATGTTGTTTGCCGAACAAAACAGATTCGCCGAAGCCTTCCAATACCAGGGAAATTACCTGAGCATGCACGATAGCATGTACAACCAAAACAAGGAGAATGTTTCGGCACTGCAGCTATCCTACGAAACCAAAAAACGAGAAAGGGAAAAAATGCTGCTCAGGCAGGAAAATCAAATAGCGGAACTTAAATTGCAAAAACAGGAAAACCGCCAGGTTTACCTGATCATAATCTCTGTACTTGCCTTGCTTGCTGCAATTGTAATCTACCAGAGGTACAGGCTAAAAAAGAAAACAAATAATTTGCTGGCCGCGCAGAAACAACAACTGGAAATAATGAATGCCACCAAGGATAAGTTTTTTTCGATCATCGCCCACGATCTCAAAAACCCGTTTTACTCCATTCGCAACCTATCGGATGTTTTGTATCATGATTTTAAAAAACTGAATGAAGCGCAAAAAGATAAACTCATATCCAGCCTCAACAGATCAACCGGACATATTTCCCACTTACTCGAAAACCTCTTGCAGTGGGCCTTGTCGCAATCTGGAAAACTGAAAGTAAATTTGTCGAAATGTAACCTTGTGGAAATTATTCATGATGAGACCCAACTTGCACAGATTCATGCGGATAAAAGGGAGATCACCATAGAAAACAGCGTTTCGCCTGGACTTTTTACATACTGCGATCAACAAATGTTGGCCTTTGTTATTCGCAACCTGCTTTCCAATGCCATCAAATTCTCCAATCACGGGTCGCGTGTTACGATTTCTGCAAAAGCCCACCACGAAACTATACAGGTTTGCATCCGGGACCAGGGACAGGGTATCAGCCGTGAAAATATTTCCAAGTTATTCAGAATTGATGAAAACCCTTCCACCATCCCTGCATCAGGGCAAAAGGGCAGCGGCCTGGGCTTGATTCTGTGCAAAGATTTTATTACACGAAATAATGGGGAGATTTCGGTAGAAAGCACCCCGGGCATAGGAAGTATGTTTACTTTTACCCTCCCAATCTTTATAGATAATGAAAAAAATCAAGGTTTTTCTGGTTGACGACCATGCCACTGTCCGCGATGGCATTGCAGCATTGCTGATGGTTGAAGATGAGATTGAGGTTGCAGGTGAGGCATCTGATGAAGATTCGCTGGATAGAATTCTTTTACACCTTGTGCCTGATGTTATCCTTATGGATATTTCGCTGCCCGGCATATCAGGAATTGAGATTTCGAAAAAAATTAAGCCCACGCATCCTTCTGTAAAAATCCTTATCCTGTCGGCTGATGGCCGCGAACAAAATGTATTCGATGCACTGGGTGCCGGGGTAAATGGTTTTCTTTTGAAAGATACTGGGAAAGAAACTTTGATCAGGGCAATAAAAACGGTGTTTCGCGGCGAGCGTTTTTTTGATCCTTCAATCTCGCTAACAGTTTTGAACAGGTTAATTGATGATCAGCAAAGTGATAAGGCAACCCAAAAACTTTCTGCACGCGAGACAGAAATTCTCAAGTTTATTTCAGAAGGATTATCCCATAAACAGGTGGCGGCCAAATTATTCATTAGCAAAAGAACCGTTGATACACACGTAAACAATATTTTTCAAAAATTGAATATGCACAACAAGGCAGAGCTTGTAAAGTATGCCATTAAAAATAATATTACCAGTATTTGATCCTAATTCAATTTGTTTGTATTTCTCTTTACTTAGTGTTACTTAGTGGCCCAAGTGTCTTAGTGGTGAATATTAGCAGGTTACCACTAAGACACAAGGACACATAGAAACACTAAGTTCTTCGATGTGAAATTTGTGACATATAGATTTACCATAGTATTGGTGAAATTATTTTATCACAGTCTTTTCGATGCCGCATCTGTGGTAAAAAAATCAGTACTGTGCAATATCTGCATTAACCCGGGTCAGGAATTTGGGTAAGTATTATTACTTAGTATCTCCCGGGTTTTTCAGCACTTATGCTTATTGTTTAATCCTGCCATGCCCAATATTTTTGTAATCTAAAATAACAGATTATGAAAAACCAACATTCCATTCAAAAACCTAACAATAACAGTGTTTTTACAGACACCAGGTTTTACCTCGCATCAGCCTTGTTTTTAACCCTGTTCAACTTTGGCCTGTACGCACAAACCGGGCCTGGTGGCGTGGGAAACCGTGATGCTGAAGACAAACTTGTGCTGTGGCTTACAGCCAGCGAAGGCATTACTATGGATGCCAACAATTATGTAAGTGTCTGGAGCGATGGTTCAGGATATGGCAATGATGCACATCAGGACCTCTCCAAAAGACCGCAATACACCGAAGCTGCCATTAACGGGTTTCCGGCCCTGAACTTTGACGGGGTGAACGACCAAATGACCATCGGTGGCCATGCGAGCCTCGAACCCGATTATATTACCATTTTTGCTGTATGCAAGCGCGATCGTACCGGATGGGGCGATATTATTACCAGGCCTTACTCTGACAATAATTCGTGGAACTACCCCTACACCAGCTACACACTCAATTCTTGCTGCAGTTTCTGGGGCAGCTCCCAAAGGAAACCCTTTTCGCAGTGTGTTGTTTCGGGCGACAAAATAGTAAATTGGGATCCGCCACACGATGAAGTACCGGATGCCACACCCTATATCCACGCCATGGTTTATAATGGCCAGGGCATGGGTTCCTATCTCAACAATGCTTCTTCTCCTGGCTATGGAGATTACATTTCTGCCCCCGGCGTTTTGGATTATAATGATAATCACGCCGTTATTGCTATCGGAACGCACAGCTCCTACATAACAAGCCCACTGGCCTTCGATCATTTTTTAAAAGGCCAGCTTGCCGAAGTGGTCATTTACAATGAAGCACTTAGCGAAGTTGACCACATTATTGTAGCCAATGCTTTTGCTGCCAAATACAATATCACGATCGGATGGGATAAATATGCGGAGCAAACGGGCTTTGTATATGATGTGATTGGTATTGGGAAAGATGACGATGACCAGCATCTTGTATCGAAGGGCGGAAGTTTGTCGCTTGAAGCTGCTTCTTTTTCTGAAAATGTAAGTTATGTTTTTGCAGGGCACAACAATTTAAGCACGGCAAAAACCACGATAAATGTTCCTGTAGGCTACAACAACCGGATGGAGCGCACCTGGTATATCGCCTCAACGGGTACCTTACCATCAACGGTAACTTTGACTTTTCAGCAAGACTATGCTCCGGGACAAGATGCCGGGAATTACGGTTTGCTATTTTCGGCCAACAGCGATATGTCGGCAGCCGGCGAAGTAATGAAGGCTACATTGGTAAATGTTGCAGAAAAAACGGTAACTTTTAATGTGGATGCTGCCGGCCTGTCAAATGGATACTACACCCTTGGAAGCACAAAAAATCATTGGAACGGCCAAATCAATTCGTTATGGAATACTGCGGCAAATTGGGAAAACCATGAAATGCCAGGTTCCGGCTCCAATGTTGTGATTATTGCTAACCCGGTTGATGATCACCATGCCGAAATGAGTGATGCAGAACTTTTTACTGTTTATGATATTGTAATTGAGGATGGCGCAACCCTAACAATCGGGGCAGGAACCACGCTGGAAACCGTGGGGCAGCTCACCAACCTGGGAAACGCATCATCGCTGGTACTGGCCTCTGATGCAACGGGCTCGGGCGGTATAATACAAAACTCCGCCAATGTTGTGGCTACCATACAGCGATATCTTTCGCAAAGCAAATACCATTATATTTCGACTCCAGTTACTAATCAGGCAATTAGCCCCGAATTTATAAATACCCTCACCAATCCCTTACCCGAATCGGTTGATTTTTACAAATATGATGAACCCCAAAGTATGTGGATTAATATTAAAGATGGGGAAGGAAATTTGAACGCTTCTTTCGAAACTACTTTTGCCGATTGCCGGGGATATGCTGTGGCAAACAACGATGATGATAAAACCAGGAATTTTCAGGGCATCCTCAATACGGATGATCAAGATGTGGCTATCAGCCGTGCCCCGGGCAAAGGTCTCGAAGGCTGGAATATTGTCGGGAACCCTTTTCCGGTTCCACTGGCACTGAATGATGCAGCAGACGCGATCAACAATTTACTAACTATAAACCAAAGCGTGTTGGACGAAGAATATGGTGCAGTTTATTTTTGGGATGAGTCGGAAGATTATAACGGAACCAGCAACGATTATGTGGCCGTAAACCAGGCGAGCGAGGCTGCATTTTTAAGTGTCGGGCAGGCATTTATGGTAAAAGCCGCCGGCGATGGACTTAA
>Ga0208900_1001199_pt1 | contig 14379 bp, 9 predicted proteins | sample AntAceMetag02UKK_FD_184763 | JGI IMG/M metagenome (GOLD analysis project Ga0208900, IMG submission 184763) | Saline lake microbial communities from Ace Lake, Antarctica - Antarctic Ace Lake Metagenome 02UKK (SPAdes) (version 2) | ecosystem: Environmental > Aquatic > Non-marine Saline and Alkaline... | reverse complement strand
GTAGTATGTGAAGGTGCTAATATGCCTTCAGTTCCTGAAGCTATAGCTGTATATCAAGAAGCCAAAATCCTTTATGGATTAGGTAAAGCTGCTAATGCAGGTGGTGTAGCTGTTTCAGGACTAGAAATGAGTCAAAACTCAATGCGTTTTAACTGGACACGCGAAGAAGTTAATGAAAAACTTCATCAAATTATGAAAGATATCCATTCAACTTGTGTTCTTTGGGGTAAAGATGGTGATTATATCGACTACGTTAAAGGTGCAAACATTGGTGGTTTCGTAAAAGTTGCCGATTCGATGATGGCGCAAGGTGTTGTATAATTAACAAACCGTATTATAATATCAATAGCCGTTGGGGATTTTCCCTAGCGGCTTTTTTATAAGACCAAAATCAACTTTGCTTATATGTTTAAATGCTACTTTATTGAAGTATAAAATCATAGACATAAAAATACCCCGTGATAAATTACGAGGCATTTGAATTTAGACTAAAAAATCTATTTTGTTGTTGGTGTATATATAAAATTCTCATCTCTATAACCGGTCTTATCCAAGTACCAGTCGTCATATAGAGTCCCTTCACTTTCAGCCCATTCTATGAATTTCAAGAAACCCAAATTAATTGGAGTTTTTTCAATAACCCACGGGGATAGTTCTGAGATATTAATTGACCACGGTAAGTTATTACTTGTTACAAAGTACTTATTTTCTGCAGGAATACTTGCGTCAGCTCCTGTATTAAATAAACCTACATCAAATAAATCAGTTGGTGGAAAATCAGCTAAATGTACTTCATAAAGTCTATTCTGATTTATAACAATAAATGGATTAAAATTTCCAATATCCAATTCTGTGTATGTTACAGTGTTTGGTTCAAACACAATATTAATCGATACTGTGGCCGGCGTTACATATTGCTGATTTGGATCAGTGTTAACACCAATACCACCTACGTGTGCCATTAAATCATATGAATCATCGTATACAATAATAGTTGCCTTTTCTTGATTACTTTCTAATCCCTTATCCATAATATTAAATATTGTATTTGCTTTTAAAACATATCCACTTACGTCAGTGATATCCCCTGGTTCAACTGTTGCAAATTGGAATCCAAATGAGTTATGAAATGATGCACCAAATGCTCGTACTGTAAATAATGCAGTTATATTATCAACATAGTCTCCTGATTTGGTTATATCAAAATTATAATCTATAACTAAGTCATTAAAATCATAATCACCTTTACTAACATACAAATCTTCAAATCCAAGTGTACCAACAAATGAATCATCCTCACCTGGATTATCTATATCACATAATGGGCCACCGTTATCAGATTCACCCGATACAATGATGAAATCACCCCATTGCTGACCTGCTAATATAGTGAAGGAACAACTTGTGTGAATTTCCACATTGAAAGTACCATTAACGTATACTTTAATTTTAGCACCCATCTTATTATGGTTATTTACACCAATAAATTCAAATGGTATAGTAACATTATTCTGATTATAAATTTCATAATTGTTACTACCGCCGCTCTTCTTTTGTGTCACTTTAATACTAGGACTTGTTTCAATTCCATTATATTTAAGTTTTAATTTGGTTATTTGTCCATCACATGCACCACAGTCATCGTCACGTTGTTCCGTTGCTGATTTAAAACTGTCATTGAAATCAACGTTAAGTGTGTTACCATTGACATCAACTAATCTACTTGATACTCCATTGGTAACCATAAGTGAATTCACGTAACTGGGTATGGTTATTTTGGTATTTAGTACTTTACTAGATGTGTCAGTAGGATATCCTTGATAGTATGTTTTAGAACCATCTGCCTTCATTATTTTAGTTCTCATTATATCAATGTCGGTTGGTAGTTTTATGGTTGCTTCAATATCCTTTGTAGTTTTCCAGTCAAAATTGTCACTTATCACCAAGTCGTCCATTGTTTTAACTGTTTCATCCCCATTTGGATCTGAAGTATTCTTTTTACAAGAGGAAAAAGTAACAGTTACAAGAAGAATAATTCCGAATAAATAAATTAGTTGTTTCATAATATAATTTTTAAATTTCCAAATTTTAGCTGACAATAAGCATGCCATACAAACAAAAATATATTTTAACCTGATTATCTGTAGTTTAGGTAAGTTTTATAGCAAATACAAACATAAATAATATTCCATTTTGAGATCATTATTCCCAAAAAGAAAAACTTCCTAACCTAATACAGAAATGTGACCTGTCAAAAGTAATGCATTACATACTTATAAACAAGTATCCCTTACTATATTAATTACAATAATGTAGATTATCGCATATGAAAAAAGAATCCATGTAGTCTCAGCAAAACTCATAAATTAAATAAATCATATCTTTGTGTTAAAGTGGATATATTTAAATGACTTATTAATTTCAGATTATTTGAACAATACATACGACTATATTATAATCGGCTCCGGCTTTGGAGGTTCAGTTTCGGCACTTCGATTAAGCCAAAAAGGGTATAAAGTACTTGTTATTGAAAAAGGTAGTTGGTGGAAACCTGAAGATTTTCCAAAAACTAACTGGAATCTTAAAAATTGGCTTTGGTTGCCATCATTAAAGTTCTTTGGGTTTTTTAAATTAACTTTTTTAAGACATGTTGGTATACTTAGTGGAGTTGGCGTTGGCGGAGGATCTCTTGTTTATGCAAATACTTTACCAAGGCCTCGAACAGCATTTTTTAATTCGGGAAGCTGGGCAGGAATTCGAAATTGGGAGTCACAACTAGAACAACATTACAAAACAGCCGAAGAAATGCTAGGTGCAATTCCTAACCCAAAGCTCTTTGATGCAGATATTGCTTTAAAAGAATTGTCTGTACAAACAAATTGTAAAAATGGCTTTGAAGCAACAAACGTTGGAGTATTTTTTGGTGAACCGGAGAATACTGTTCCTGACCCCTATTTTGATGGCAATGGTCCCGATAGAGAAGGATGCAGTCATTGTGGTGCTTGTATGACAGGATGTCCGCATAATGCTAAAAACTCGTTAGATAAAAATTACCTATATCTGGCTCAGAATCAAGGCGCCAAAATTATTGATAAGCAAAAGGTTACAGAAGTTAAACCTAATATTGTCTCAGATGGTTCCAAAGGATATACGGTTACATTTAAGAATTCTCAATCCTTATTTCAATTAAAGAAAAATCATATTAATACAAAGGGGATTATATTTTCGGGAGGAGTTTTAGGGACAGTACGACTACTTCTTAACATGAAGAAAAAACATCTCACAAAACTAAGTAACAAAACCGGAGATGATATAAGAACAAATAATGAAAGTCTGATTTATGTTGTCTCAAAAGATGATACCAAAGATTTCTCAAAAGGAGTGGCAATAGGTTCAATTTTTCCATCAGATGAAAATTCACACATTGAACCAGTCAGATATGGAACAGGCTCTAACTTCTGGAAATTAATGGGAGTACCTCTTACTTTTGGAAGTAATATCTTTGTAAGAATTGGAAAACTAATATTTCATTTGTTTCGACACCCTTTTTCTTGGCTAAGACTATACTTTACCAAAAATTTTGCTGAAAAGTCCATTGTATTGTTATTTATGCAACACCTTGATAGTACTGTGAAATTTAAGAGGGGATTATTCAACTTAACTTCACATATTTCAACAGGAAAAGCACCTACAGCTTTTATTCCTGAAGCTAAAGAATTAGCTGAAAAAATGTCAAAGATAATTAACGGAAAACCATTTGTATTAAGTACTGAAGCCTTAACTGGTATTCCAACAACTGCGCATATCCTTGGAGGTGCAGTAATTGGAAACTCTCCGGAAACCGGCGTAATAGATTTAAACCAAAAAGTATTTGGGTATGAAAATATGTATGTTTGTGATGGTGCAGCAATATCGGCTAATCCGGGTGTTAATCCTTCACTTACAATAACAGCTATGACTGAGCTGGCCATGAGCAAGATTCCTTCAAAGTAAGGGTTTAGCCTAAAAACTATTTTTTCACACAAAGCCGCCAAGACGCAAAAAGCAAAACTATTCTTATCAAACTTTGCTTCTTAGTGAGAAATCTCATTTTATTTACCCCAAATATTTAGCAACAATTGGCATCCTCCTGCCCATACCAAATGCTTTTGTTGATATTCGCAACATTGGAGGGGTTTGATAGCGTTTATACTCATTTGTATTAACAAGTTTCAAAATCCTGTTAACCAAAGTCTCATCAAAACCCATCTTGACGATCTCTTTTGGTCCTTTGCGTTGCTCAATATATTGATAAAGAATCTCATCAAGAATATCATAATCAGGCAATGAATCTGAATCCTTCTGATCAGGACGTAGTTCAGCTGAAGGTGGTTTTGTAATTATATTCTCAGGTATTATTTCTTTATCACGATTTATGTAGTGGGCAAGTTCGTAAGCCTGGGTTTTATATACATCGCCAATAACCGACAATCCCCCATTCATATCTCCATACAATGTTCCATAGCCTACAGCAGCTTCACTTTTATTGCTTGTGTTTAGAAGAATATATCCGAATTTATTCGACAAAGCCATAAGAAGAACACCACGGGTTCGTGCTTGAAGGTTTTCTTCGGCAATACCAGCAGGCAAATCTTTGAAATATGGTACTAAAAGTTGTTCAAATGCCTTAAACCCTTCTTCTATATTAATAATATCGTATGGCATATTCAGGTTATTTGCCAATTTTATTGAATCATCAATAGAATGATCAGATGAATATCTTGATGGCAGCAATACATTATAAACATTCTCACTACCAAGAGCTTCTGCTGCCAGAGCTGCTGTTAGGGCAGAATCTATACCTCCCGATAAACCTAGTATCGCCTTGCTAAATCCAAGTTTCTGAAAATAATTACGAATTCCCATTACCAAAGCATCATAAATATCAGCAATCTCAATTCTTTCAGATTCCTTGTAATCTAATATTCTATTTTTATCAACTTCAACTGTATCAAAAACTTTAAAGTCCTCAGCAAAATAATTAAGTTCATCAACTATCTTACCTTTAGAATTCATAACCAGCGAGCCACCATCAAATAACAATTCGGTTTGAGCGCCTACGTGGTTAACATAGTATAAAGGCATATTATATTGTATAGCATTCTTTCTAAGAATTTCCTTTCTTATTTTTGTTTGATGATAATTGAAAGGTGAGGCAGCTATATTTATCATTAAATCAGGACTCTGGTTCATCAGCTCATCCATTGGATTAATAGTATATAACGGATTATCCTGTACATTCCATAAATCTTCACAAATTGTAACAGCTAATTTTTTGCCTTTGTATTCAACTACATTGAAAATTTTGTTTGGCTCAAAATATCTGTATTCATCAAAAATATCATAATTAGGAAGCAGGGTTTTATTAATGATTGAATGAATTTTTCCATTAGCTAGAAAAGCAGCTGAATTATTTAAAGGTTTTCCTTTTTCATTGTCATTAAAAGTTGGTAAACCAACCACAGCCGCTGTATTTGTACAATGTCCTGCTATTTTATTCACCGATGTCCAACATTGCTCAATAAAGTCATCAAATTCTAAAAAGTCACGCGGCGGATATCCCGATATTGCAAGTTCAGAGAAAACCACAATATCTGCACCTTCTTTCTCCCCTTTCTTAATACCAGCAATAATTTTTGAAATATTACTCTCAAAATTTCCTATATGATAATTTATTTGTGCTAATGCTATTTTCATTACTTACTCAATAATTAAAACATGCAATCTAAAACAATATACTCACATCAAGTCCTAAAAAACTATTCCTGCCATTATTTTTCACTGAACTATCAACAGCATTATCACCTTTAAGGATATTAACAAAGGCATTGTCGTAAACCAGGCCTACACGCATAAAAGTTGAGCCTTGTAAAGGAATTTCAATACCTGCCCCAAGTATTAACGATTCTCGTGTAAAACAAAGTTCATCATAAATATTAGAACTATCTGTTATTTTATCATCCCCATTATCAGGTGTAAATTCGTCATTTGCTTTTGCAGTAAGTAATATGCTTAACCCAAAGCCTATTTGTGCATAATATCGTACTTTTTTAATTTTATTGGTCTTCATAGTAAAGATGAAAGGTAACTTTACATACTTCGTCCGATAGCGTCTTTTTAATAAGCCTTGTTTGGGAGGAAATAATATTTGATCACCATAGGATGGGTACTCCATAGTCCCATTCAAATAAAGCACATCAAAACCTGTTGTAAATGAGTAGTTTTCCATTATGAAGAAATCGGCAATAAAGCCCCATGAACCACCAAAATCTGTTCCAACATTACTATAATTATCCGAAGAAGTACTAAACCATCCGATGTTTGGTCCGGCCTTAAAACCAAACTGAAACGGCTTGTGCTGTGCCGTAAGGTTTAACGAAAATGCAATAAAAATAACAAAAAGTAGTTTTTTAACAAGCATGGCAAAACTTCTATTTTAATGTAATAACTTTACAAAGATAATTATTCGTATAAAGCAATGTATACATAACAACTTTTTTGTTTACTTTTGAATAATAAAATTATTATAAAACGAAAAACATGAAAAAAATAATCTTAATTATTGCAGCATTTTTAATAGTAACTTCTATTAATGCACAATTTCATTTTGGACCACAAATTGGATATACAGCAACTAAATTATCGCTTGAGACAGATGATATTACAACAGATCTTGGAAACAATTTTATGTTTGGAGCATTTGTTAGAATAGGTAACAAGATATATATTCAGCCCGAAGTAAACTGGATGACTACTGGAAGCGTATTCAAATATCCTGAAGTTAATCTTGGTGGTTCGGATCTAAGCCCATTCGAACAAAATATTAAAGTAAATTCAATTAATATTCCTGCATCTCTGGGTTGGCGAATTATAAACCTCGAAATAGTTAATATTAGACTATTTGGTGGCGTAAATGCTAATATAATAACAAATAAAACAATTAACAATTCGGAAGATGTAAGCAATATAGATGAAGATTTATTCAAACCCATTACTGATTCTGATATAGCAGATTTAACTTGGAATTATCAAGTAGGACTTGGTGTTGACGTACTAATGTTTGCTCTTGACGTGAAATATGTTGGTGCGTTTGGCGAACCAATAGCTGGTGATATAAAGTATAACGATGCAACACATAAGTTAACTACATCTTCAAGTAAGTTTTTGGTTACGCTTGGCTGGAAAATATTCTAAAAAAATAATTTCAATCTAATTATAGCAAAGGAAATTTTTCAACAAGATAAAAAATGTCAGTATTTTTGTACTGACATTTCTTTATTATGACTAGTATTAATAATTTAATAATATACTTTCTTTTCACATTATTCCTTTTGCAATCGTGTGATAACTCTTCACCCAGAGGTCATCAAATTAATGAATCTCATCTTGAAAAAACAGATGTTAAAATTCATAGGTATGGAAAAGCACTTTTTGAAACAGATACTAATAATTTCCTGGTTGGAGTAAGTAAAATTCAAAACGAATTTTCTCTTTTCCTTGGAAACAACATTGAGGATCCTGCAATATTAGCACCATTGTACAATTATGTTGCTGACACTCAGCTAAGAGCAATTAGTAAAAAAACTATGGAGATGTATCCTGATTTGACTTCTGAAGAAAATCAATTATCAGATGCCTTTAGCAGATACCATTATTTCTTTCCAGACAAGAAAATACCAGTTGTGTACACTTACGTTTCCAATCTATACTTTGAAAAACCTGTTATTGTTGACGACTCGGTTTTAATAATTGCTTTAGATGATTATCTTGGTGAAGGGTTTTCAATATATCGAAGCCTTGGCTTACCGCATTACAAGATAAGATGTATGACAAGTGATAATATCGTTATTGATGTTATGAAGGCAATGTATACATCTTACCTTGCACCCCAACACAAGCAAAAGACAATGATTGACAGGATGATATCTGCCGGGAAATTATTGTATTATCTTGATGCAATGTTACCTGATGCACCCGACAGCCTGAAGATTTGTTATAATACTAAACAAATGAAATGGGCAGAAGAAAACAAAGCAAATGTGTGGGCATTTTTTGTTAAAAACAAATTATTTTATTCAGCTGATTATAAACTTCAAACGAAATTGATACAAGACGGACCTTTTACTACAGGATTTTCTAGTGATTCACCACCCCGATTAGGTATCTGGTTAGGCTGGCAAATTGTAAGGAAGTATATGGATAAGCACCCCGACATAAGTCTCGAGAGCCTGATACAAAATCAAGATTCACAAGCTATATTTAATAAATCCGGATATAAACCATAAACCAGTAAGCAAACTCCAAAAAACAATAATACAAATATCAAACCAGCAGCAAGCTAGTTTGAAATTTATTATTTGGAATTTACTATTTCTAAATTTTAGTATATTTGTTATCAATAACCAGCACAGCCGTTTCCATGCTTGTAAAAACATATGGTACAGCAATACATGGTATTGATGCCATTATTATAACTATTGAAGTAAATATAAGTCAGGGGAAGAAATTTTACCTCGTTGGCCTGCCTGATAATGCTGTTAAAGAAAGCCATCATAGATTAGTTGCAGTTATTGTTAACATTGGCTTTAAATTCCCACGAAGAAGGATTGTGATAAACATGGCTCCTGCCGATATAAAAAAGGAAGGCTCTGCCTATGATTTATCAATTGCCATTGCAATAATTGCTGCATCAAATCAAATTAGCGACCAAAAACTTAGTGAATTCGTTATGATGGGAGAGCTTTCACTTGATGGTAGTTTAGTATCTGTTAAAGGTGCGCTCCCAATGGCTCTAAAAGCCAAAGAAAATAATTTTAAAGGGATAATTGTACCATATGAAAATGCCAGAGAAGCTGCCATGGTTGATGGAATTGATGTTTATGGATTTAAACATATATCAGATGTGATAAATATGCTTGAAAATGACACACAAGATGGTTTGGTGAAAATAGACCCTAAAAAGCAGCTGTCACTACTAAAATCTTATTCTTTTGATTTTGAAGATGTAAAAGGGCAGGAAAATATTAAGCGAGCCATGGAGATAGCTGCTGCCGGCGGACATAACGCAATAATGATTGGCCCCCCGGGTTCAGGAAAAACCATGCTTGCAAAAAGGTTGCCATCAATCCTTCCACCAATGTCGCTGGAAGAAGCTCTGGAAACTACTAAAATTCATTCAGTTGCAGGAATCTTACCTGCTGATTCTGCGTTGGTATCAACCAGACCATATCGATCACCTCATCACACAATAAGCGATGCCGGGCTTGTTGGTGGAGGAACCTATCCTCAGCCAGGCGAAATATCTCTGGCACAAAACGGAGTTCTTTTTCTAGATGAATTACCCGAATTTAAGAGAACAGTTCTGGAAGTAATGCGCCAACCTATGGAGGATAGAATTGTTACTATCTCCCGTGCAAGAGTAACAGTTGATTACCCTGCAAGTTTTATGCTTGTTGCTGCCATGAATCCATGCCCTTGCGGGTATTACAACGATCCTGACAGAGAATGCGTTTGCTCACCTGGTATTGTTAAAAGCTATCTTAATAAAATCTCTGGTCCGTTAATGGACAGGATAGATTTACATGTGGAGGTAACACCTGTCCCTTTTAAAGATCTGGCGCAGGCACCAAAAGGAGAGAAAAGTGAAGATGTAAGAAAAAGAGTAATTTCTGCAAACAATATACAAGAGAAACGATTTGCTAATAATCCGAAGATTTTCAACAACGCTCAAATGTCATCTCAGGATATTGATAAATATTGTAGTTTGCAGCCCGAAGGTTTAAGTTTACTTAAAACTGCCATGGAAAAACTTAGCCTTTCAGCGAGGGCTTTTGATAGAATTAAAAAGGTAGCCAGAACTATTGCCGACCTTGATAATTCTGACAGCATCAAAACCGAACATTTGGCAGAAGCAATACAATATCGTAGCCTCGACCGAGAAAGTTGGGGTAATTAAATAATGAAAATATGAAACTTGTTTATAAAATACTTTTGGCAGTTATATTACCAACAATTATTATATCCGCAATATTTATTTTATTAATTCGAAACACCTTATTTAGGGAAGTTGAAGATCGATTCTTAAAGTCTATTGAAAAAACTACTCAAGATTATGCATCATTACTTGAAGCCAGGCTGAACGCCATCTCCAATATTGCACACTACCCATTTACTACTAATTCTAATAATAATGACTTATATAACTTTACAGATAAAGATATTTTTGAAATTCTAAGTAATAGTTTATCAACTGACACATTAATTTATGGCACATCGGTTTACATCGACACAGCATACCAAGGTGATTTAAATAACTCTTTATTTTATGTTTACCGAAAGGGAAATAGTTATAACGATGTTCACCTTAAAAGTAATACTGAGGAATATAATTCCTATTTTGAAAACAATTTTGACTGGTGGTCGATACCAAAAAAAACCGGGAAAGACACATGGACATCACCATATTTTGATGAAGGTGTAGGGAACTCACTTATGATAACTTATTCACATCCTTTTTTTTATAACAATATATTTATTGGCATTGTAACAATAGATATTCGCCTATGCGATATTGCGCAGCTTTTACTCATTAAGGAAGAAATGATCGAAGGTGAGTACGATCCAAATTTATATGTCATTAACACTACTGATAGTATTATTATTTACTCAGAAAGCAAAGAACCTTTAGGAAATTTCGCTTACCCTCAATATACCAAATCAACAAAATCATCATCTGAAAATTATACTTTTCTAGATACGATTTTTACATCTAAAATTACATCTGGTATCGTTAAAGAAAAATATGATAACCAAAACTTTTTTGCGTTTTATTCACGAATGAAAACTAATAATTGGCTTATTATAAATATTTTAACCGATTCAAAGGCAAAATCATCCGTTAATAATACTATTACAAAAGCTATACTATTAATGTTGATGCTCGTAATTATTATTGTGCTAACTATCTTATTTACTAGCAGATTAATAACAAAACCCATATCTAAACTTAGCTCAATTACCTTTGATATTTCTAAAGGCGATTATAAAAAGATTAATATTAAAAGAAACGATGAAATCGGAGTTCTGGCTAGCAATTTTAATTTAATGACAAATAAATTAAATGAGAGAGAAAGGAGTCTTAAAGATGCCAACAAAAAACTTCTTGTTTTGGATGAGGCAAAAAACCAATTTCTACAACTAATAAGTCACGAAATAAGAACACCGTTAAATGGGATAGTAGGGTCAACCCACTTTTTAAACGATATGATCAAAGATCCGGAACTAAAAGATTTTCTTGACATGTTACAGGAATCGGTTGACAGACTTGATGAGTTCTCAAAAACAGCTTTGGAAATCACCCAAATGCAAACAGTTGGCAAAGAAATGGAGAAAACTAGTTTTAGTCTTAACAAAGTTGTTGCTAAAGTACTGGAATCAAAACTCCCTGATGCAGAAAAAAAACAATGTACTTTCGCTGCAGTCTACTCAAATAATGACAACATAATTGGTATAGAAGATTATACTATACGAACTGTGGAAGAACTTGTTAGCAATGCTATAAAGTTTTCAAATGAAAATAGTGTAATCGACATAATAACTTTGGAAGATAATGAAAAAATAAAACTCATTGTAAGCGACAAAGGCGAAGTTATTCCTTCTGATAAAATTGAAGAAATAACTAAACCATTTGGTTTGGCAAAGGATCATTATGACAAAGATATTGGTCTTGGATTAGCCTATGTACAAACATTCCTTGATATTAATGATGCTACGATGGAGATAATAAGCTCTACTGAAAAAACAGAAATAACTCTTATATTTTTATACTCTTAAAGTAAAATTTTGGAAAAGAACGTAATAACCATTGAAAAGCTAAATGCACTAAATAAAGGCACATTACAATTACTTGATGAGTTATCTATGTAAGTAAGCATTAAAAACATAACAAAATGTCAGCTTCAAAAATTATAGCAATTACAATAATTACATTTACATCTATAATTTTTAGTAGTCAAGCTGCATTTTCTCAAGTCAACCTGCCTGACCGGCTGGCAGGTCTAGACTCCCTATGGGATGTGTGGAATAATATTTCCCGACCAGATACTATTCGTATAAAAGCAATTCATGAGTTTGTAGATCAAGGATACCTATTTTCTAAACCAGACAGTGCCTTCTATTTTGCACAATTGGAATATGAATTTGCAAAAAGTAAAGGGCTCCAAAAACAGATGGCAATAGCCATAAATACACAAGGAATATCCTTTTTGGTTAAAGGCGATTATGCCAACGCAATGGACTACTATATGAGCAGTTTAACCATTTGGGAACAAATAGGTAACAAACGAGGTATTGCCAATTCTTTAAATAACATTGGAATTATTTACAAGGAGCAAGGTGATTATGCCAGTGCCATTGACTATTATAACCGCAGTTTAGCCATTCGGGAAGAGATTGGCAATAAAAAGGGAATCGCCACATCCTATACCAGCATAGGAAATATTTATAGCGCACAGAAAGATTATACTAAAGCAATTGATTATCATACCCGCAGTTTAGCCATTAAAGAAGAATTTGGCGATAAGTGGGGAATTGCGATTTCCCTAAATAACATTGGAATTAACTATTCTGAACTTGGTGATTTTACCAAAGCCATTGACTATTATAAACGCAGCTTATCCCTCAGGGAAGAAATTAAGGATAAAAGGGGAATTGCTTCTTCCTTAAATCGCATCGGGATTATTTATCAAAAACAGGGTAACAATGCAAAAGCAATTAGATACGGAACACGTGCTCTTACAATAGCTAAAGAAGTAGGCACTGTAATAGAAATCAGAGATGCTTCAAAGGCCTTGTATGACTCATACAAAGATACAGGTAAGTTTAAACCGGCTTTGGAAATGTACGAACTCTATATAAAAACAAGAGACAGTATCGATAGTGAAAAAAACCAAAAAGAGGTTATTAGACTAGAGTATAAATATGAATACGAAAAACAAAAAGCAGTTGAGGAAAAAATCAGATTAGAAGAAGATAGAGCTAAAAAAATATTACAGACGAGAAATTACATCATTGTTTTCTCTGGTCTGGGACTTCTATTTATCCTATTAATTGTTGCCATTTTCTATGTTAAGGCTTTAGGGAGAAGGAATAAAATAATTAATGATCAAAATGACAAATTGGAGGAGACATTTGATGAACTAAACATTGCCAGAGAAAATGCAGAGTCTGCCACACAATCAAAAAGCCAATTCCTAGCTACTATGTCACACGAGATTCGCACTCCGATGAATGCAATAATAGGACTTTCCAACCTTGCTTTAAGAACAGATCTTTCACGAAAACAAGAAGATTATTTAAACAAGATTGACAGATCAGCATATGCATTACTTGGGATTATTAATGACATATTGGATTTCTCAAAAATAGAAGCAGGAAAAATTAATGTTGAAAATATTGATTTTGATTTGGAGCAAGTTCTCGATACGGTATCTAATTTGAATTCACAAAAAGCGCAGGACAAAGGACTTGAATTTTCTTTGCACGTTTCACCCGATGTGCCGTATTACCTCATTAGTGATCCTTTACGCATAGGTCAGATTATTACAAATTTCTGTAGCAACGCAATTAAGTTTACAGAAAAAGGCGAAATAGTTGTTGATGTTAGTGTTAAAGAAATCCTTGAAAGCAATAATCTTAAACTTCAATTTTCTGTTAAGGATACAGGAATAGGATTAACAGCAGAGCAAAAAGGAAAACTATTTCAGGAATTTAGTCAGGCCGATAGCTCAACCACACGCAAATATGGTGGTACAGGATTAGGATTAGCTATCTGTAAAAAACTTGCAGAAATAATGGGTGGAACTACTGGTGTAGAAAGTGAATTTGGCAAAGGAAGCACGTTTTACTTCACGGGTATTTTTGGTGTCCAGGAAAAGAAGAAAAGAACGGAATTTAAAACACCTCAGGATATACAACATATCAATGTACTAGCTTGCGATGACAATGAAACAGCAAGGCTGATTTTCTCAGAAGCACTAAACTTGTTTAAATTCAACACGAAGATTGTAGATTCTGGTATTGAAGTAATTGATGAGCTGAAGAAAAACAAATATCAATTGCTATTAATTGACTGTCAAATGCCCGATATGGATGGAATAGAAACAGTAACTAAACTAAAACAGAATCCGGATAACTCTGAAATGAAAACTATCCTTGTCACTGCGTATGGAAGTGAGTCGGCAGCCAAGCGAGCCAAAGAGGCAGGGTTTAATGGTTATATAGCAAAACCTTACACTTTTTCGACGCTTTTTGATACAATCATGGAGGTATTTTCATTAGAAG
>Ga0208900_1001198_pt1 | contig 14403 bp, 13 predicted proteins | sample AntAceMetag02UKK_FD_184763 | JGI IMG/M metagenome (GOLD analysis project Ga0208900, IMG submission 184763) | Saline lake microbial communities from Ace Lake, Antarctica - Antarctic Ace Lake Metagenome 02UKK (SPAdes) (version 2) | ecosystem: Environmental > Aquatic > Non-marine Saline and... | reverse complement strand
TGCTCAACATTAATCTTTTACGATGCTGAAAGGCATCGTGAAGAAATCATCAGATATACATGGTAAAAATCTACTTCGAGGGTGTGGAAGTGCGGGATCTTATAATGCAGAGGCCCTGGTTTTATTTAAGCGCACAAAATGGCAAATGGCTTTTAGTGAAAACCCGGTACGGGTTTAGGTATTGTAGCGTGAGATAGAATAAACGCAAACCAACAACCCGGTACGGGTTGAGCTATAAAAAATCTGATACAAAGGTTTCCACCATGACTTTCCAACGTCCGCCAGCTGGCAGAAAGAACCAGCCAACACACGAAAAGCACAATTACAGCATTTGAATCAAAACAGCCTCTAATATGTTAATTTCCTTAATTCACTTTTCAGGAAGGAAATATCTTGTTTATGGATTAAAAACTGGGAAAAGCCTGTCCCGGTAATCTTTATAAAAACAATTAGCTGATAGAGCGCGGAAAAGAAGTAGGAAATGCTGGCTGTGATGCCTGCTCCGATTATTCCCATATTTGGGATCAATGTAAAACCAAAAATCAAGGTAAGTACTAATCCAATTCCTGATGAAATAGTGTTGTGATAATGTCGGCCTGTACCCGAAAAGAAGTGGCTCAATATCATCGAAATTGACATGGAGAGGATACCAAGGGCAAGGCTTTGAACTACTTTATTCAATCCGGTAAAATCTTTACCAAAAACAAACATAAAAAAGGAATCGGGCAATAGGAGCAAAACCACCAACATCAAAAAAGTAATAACAAAAACAAATTTCAGGAACCTAATGGTCAGGTCCCGGGCGAAAATCAGGCTATCGTTGTTGGATATTTTAGAATACTGAACCATTGCCACACTTTTACCCATCAGCCACAATCCTTCGGAAACTTTGTTGCCCACATCGAAAATCCCCAAACTGGCCTTTCCCAAATATTTTTCGATGATGTAATATCCCAGCCTATAATTCATCAATTGTAGCAAGTTGGCCAGTTGAACATAAGAACCGTATTTAAATACTTGTATCAATACTTCATCGAATTTATCGAAATTGGTGATCTTAATAAATTTCCTTATCGCGATAAAGCTAAAAATAAAGGTTAGTATGTATGCTACATAAAGGGCATAAATATAGGACATCACTTCAACTCGCCTCAATACATATATCAGCACTACGAGGGTAGAAATTACAACAACAAATTGTAAAACCGATATCAGGTTGTATTGTTTAATCTTTTCTTTTCCCAACAGGAAAGTAAGGTTTGTAGCGCCAAGTGCCTGAAAAAGGCTCAGGAACATAACATGCTTGGTGTAATCAACAGGAATGAGCTTAAAATACGACAGAAAATAAGCGCCAATTACTGACGACAAAAAAGCCCATGCATAGGCCGGGACAATCAGTTTAAAGGGGTCGTAACGCGGGATAAGGTAAACCAGCGCACCCCCGCCCACAAAATTGCTTATGAGTAAAATGATGGTGATACCAAGCACAATTAAAGCAATTTCACCTACGCCTTCGCTGCCAAGCATACGGGCGTTGATAACCACAATAGAAAATGTGATCAACGCGATAATGATCCGTGAGCCGGCCGTTCCTATGATTTTTTTTAGCATCGGGTTATGTTGCGCGTTCTAAATTTTATGTTTCGTGTATGATTAACAGTTTGCCACGTCGCTTCGCTCCTCGCAAAGTCCTTTGCTTCTATTTACTTAAACTATTGAAGGGATGCAAGCCCTGAGGAACGAAGGGATAGCGGCCCTGTTTTTAAGCGCAGGGTTTCCCTGCCTCGCCGGCAAGGCGGGCATCCCCTCCTTGCGTCGGGGCTTTAAACCCTTCACAGGCGACTATTGCATCTAAAATCTACTTCGTTTCGAATATTCATCCCCGGTTGAGCCAAGGCATGTTGAGACAAGGCATACCTTGTCTCTATCTTATCTATCCAATTTCAATTTCTCTTTCAGTTTATAGATAAAATTCCTCCAACTAAACCTAAACCTTTTTCCATCAAAAATCGTATAACCCCCAGCCCCAGAAATCGTATGAAACCCTTTGTTGAACTTTGATTTCGTTAATGGGCCAATGTAATTCATGGTTTCCTCTTTGTATGTACAATCTGTCAATTCAACAATTTTATTTAAGGCAATCCTACCTCCATAAGTTACTGAACAATCCTGTGCCGGCCTCATCAATCCGCCATTTTCAACCCAAGGCGTCCCTGCCGGGCGGGAGTTCCTGATGTCGGTTTTAACAGGATTATTGGCATGGGGCAAATAGGGCCCGTCCAATTGATCAGCATAAAATACATGTAGGCTTGCGTTAGATTGTATCTTATCTGTTGCAAAAAGCCACCATTTATTTTCATACTTAAAAACTGTTGGGTCAACACCAGGAAAGTTATCGAGTAATGGTTTATCAAAATGGAACACACCTGAAACTATATCGTATTTGTAAAGCCTGACTTGTTTTGCATTTGCTGATTCGGGGATACAATAGAACTCCCCATCGGCCTCAAAAATATAAGGGTAGGACAAATGAAACCCTTCTTCGATAACCGTAGTTGGCTCACCAAACTTTCCATCAGAATAAATAATTCGGGATATTTTCCCTAAGCGGGATTTGTAATTGTAATCCTCAAAAACAATATGCAATTCTTCGCCAACTAAAAACGCAAATGGATCGGCGTAATAACAACCCTTGGGAAGATGTGGCAGCCAAAGCAAATTTGTGACATCAAAATTTTCAGCAAAAGGGTTTATGCCTGTTCTGGCAATGCCCACATTCCAATCTTCCGGTTTAAAGAGTTCCTGATAATGGAAACGGATTTTATTTTTCGCGACACGAAACCAAAAGTTAAACATGGACAGGTTTGTGGGTACCCTAAAAACTTTCGCATTCGTTTTGCTGGGATCATTTTCAATATATCCTGCAACATTATTTTCGATATCCCTGCAAACCTGCAAGGGCCACTCAGCAGAAGAAAAATAAAGCTGATCAATTTGTCCGGCATATGAATGATCAATTGTTTTGAAGAAACCCTTTTTCAGGATAATCCCACCATCCAATTTATCAGTAAGCCGCTGGAGGATCGCTCCTGTTACAGGATCATTTTTAAGGATTTCCCAAAACCCAGGCGGGCCGCCACGGTATTTTTGCTCGTCGTCGTGGTGGAAGGACCAGACACCATATTTTGCTGAATGAAGAATTTCGCCACGGATGATATTGAAACCAAACCGAAGGATAAAATCGAGTTGATGTGACTTGATGGTTTTTATATCCACATCAGAAAAATATTCGGAATATTTTTTTTTGGTGGTAATGCAATGGATGGTCTGGACGCCATCCCTGCCTCGCTGGTAGGTAGGCCCAACCCTTCCCCTTGAGGGAGTTTCATTACTGACCCCAGCCCTTCCCCTTGAGGGGAAGGGAGCTTCCTTCCTAATAAGATTTAGGATAGAACTGATGCTTTCAAGGGTTTTAGCTTTTGGACGGAAAAATAACCGTTGATAGAAATGATACAAGCCAGTTTTGCTGAGGTAGCCCCCAATTTTTTGGGCGGTCGATTTTTGTGGGGCTTCATTTGCGTCAACAATCAACAGATCACAAGTGTGCCCATCAGCTATCAACAAACGAATACATTCAGCCTGCCATGCCTGTAATTCCTGGCCGGGGCACATCACACCGAAGGTTAATTTTACATTATTCTCAATTTCGGTTTTCATTTGTAATGTTGATGCTTTAGTGGTCAGGAATAAAATTCTAGTTATTGGCTTCCGACACTTGCTTAATGATACCGCATACTTGATTTACCACAACTTCAGATGCGTAACGTTGCATAACAAACTGTCTTAAAAATTTGCCATCATATTGCCGATGTGTATTTATCATCTTGACTAATGCCTCTTTGAGCGCCCCAACATCATCAACCGGAACCAGCAAACCAGTTTGGTCATTAATCATATTTTCGGGGCCACCACATTTGGTAGCTACAACAGGTTTTCCGCAAGCCAGTGATTCCACTACCACTACAGAAAAAGTTTCGTACCGGCTATTTAATACCAAAAAATCACAAGTCCCGATGAAATCTAAAATTTCATTATTTGGGGCAGTTCCATGAAAGTGTACACAATCAGATAAATGGCTATTATTTTGCGTGTAACTTTTAAGCCTTTCGCCATCGATACCATCTCCAAAAATATGAAATTCAAAATCTTGTTCATCGACAATCAAAGACATGGCATGTAAAATTCCACTAACATTCTTTACTTCATCCACCAAGTCGCCAATAAATATAATCCTGCAGGCTTGTCCCGGAGTGCTTTTGGTAATCTTTGGTTCTGGGACATCAATAATATTTGGGATCACGAAGAAATTTGAATGGTTTAAACGATTTTTTATCATGCTTTCTTTAAGCTGCTCAGAAACTGCTGTTAAGGCAGCTGCACGGTTCACAACCGCTTGGGCCAGCCACTTATACAAAAAACTGGATTTTCTATACACCTCGCTCATATATCCTGACCAATGTTCTCCAAGGATGTAGGGCAGCCGGTATTTTAGTCTTAAGATAAAGGCGAAAATGCCTGCCCAATTCAGCACCTGGGCATAAACCAACTGTGGCTTGCCACTATGCTTAAGTATTTTTTTATAACCCAGCATAACTGCATTGTATCGACGTAAAACATTTAGGATACTACCAAGCAGAAATAAAGATGATTTGCGATAATATACAATTACTTCATACATCCTTCCTTCTGAATTTTCGGAACACAGATAGGATTTATCTTGTTCATATACCGGACAAGGATAAAGCACTGAAACTTTGCATTTTTGGGCAAGTCCAATCGAAAGTTTCTTGAAAAAAATCCCAAATAGCGGATTTGCCTGGTGAGGATACCACGATGGGAGCAACAAAATATTTTCAGGCTTGGCAGCTTCTCTTTCTATGGGACATTTTTCCATTATTTGTGCTTTACGTGTAGCATAGTCCTGACTTTACGAAATATACGGTTTTCTTTTGAAAGTGCCCATTTGTATTTATTTGGTTCAATTTTAGCGAGATCATCAATATCCTTGTTTGATAAATCAAGCAAATCTTTTATCTGATCAATATTGGAAGGGGGAGTGCCAGTATTATCCATGTTATAAACAGATAATGCCTCATCCCTGTCGATTTCGCCATTACGGACCATCGTACTTAATTGCCCAACACGACGTGAATATCCAAAGCGACGATCTCGGACGTAATTTGTAAAAGGTTCAATTATGCAGTCGAAGTGTTTCGTAAACCCTGAATGTTGGCTGTCCTGCCACCCAATTTCTTTTTTAAGAATTTCAGCAATCTCGTTATCGGTTTTCATCGGAATGTAGTACAAGGGATTGATTTTTTCTCCAAAGTATCCAAGCTTAGTCAACACCCATGTAGAGAAATAGTTCATTTTCGGGTAAATCAAAAAACTTTTAATCTCGGATGAAGATAAATCAGAACGCTCTTTGAGTATAGTTTTTAAACGATGTACGTCATAAATATCTTCAGGCGAAAAGGAACCATCTTCAACTGGGGAGTGCCCCAGCAATATTAAAGGTATCCTCCAATCGTGAGATATTTTTTGAATACTGTTCATAATACCAATGCCGCAAACACCACATAAATCACCTGATGCAACCAAGCTTTGACGATAAATTTTTAGTAAAGTTTGTTGATTTGTATGATAGAAAATATGATCAACATTAAGCAGCTTTATAGTCCGCTGAATATTTTCGAGGGCCAAACTGCTAAAAAAGCCATTGTCGTAAGTAAAGGCAAGTACCTTAAGTTTATACACATTTTTGGCAAGATAGATAATGTAGGAAGAATCTTTACCTCCACTAAAAGGGACCAATACATCGTAGGTTCTCTTTTTTCGTTTTGCCTTCTCAAACTTGGCCTTAAGGGCTTCTTCTCCTATAGGTTCATATACTTTGTGGGTATTGCAATGATTGCATACGCCATTCTCGTCAATCCGGGTTTCAGGAAAATTACTATCTAAAATACACTTTTTGCAAAGGTTCATATCAACATTATTACGTTCTGGTCAAATGTGGCAAATAGAAAAATCGATTAAAATTTATTTCATGCAAATATATACAAACATCATGAGAAAACGTATTCGGTGGTTCGCCCTGGTAGCTCACATACTTTCTTTTCAGGGGCAGAACAACACTTTACAAGTGAGCCCCATATCAGGAAGTACTATTGTTCTTCAATCAGCAAATTTGGTTTCATATACATTCGCTACAAAATCAATAGCATTTTTAAAACGTTCATCCCCCTGTCCACTAACTATTCGATAATTCAGATTTCGGTCATCCAATTCTCTCCGGTATAAATCAAACAGATATTTCCGGGAATCAGGATGCTCGCGCAATGGGTCGGGTTCCCAAGGCAAATCAGTGTCCATTAATAAATAAAGGTCGTATTGCTGTTTATCAAGATTATCCAATATCCACTGGTGGCACTTCCCGAATTTTACATCGCACCAGATTTTTGTCACCAACAATTCAGTATCCGAAAACATGATTTTACGGGCGATCTTTGAAAGTGCCTTTTCTGATTTTTTTTGACCACGGGCTATTTTTAAAATATCTGCATAATTGTATGGCCGCTCCAACTGAAGCAGGTAAACCCTCGAAAATTCCGGTATCCAAACAGTACGGTAGTGATCGGCCAAAAGTTGCGCTAAAAACGATTTCCCTGTCGATTCGGGCCCTGTGATGGCTATTCTTAATATTTTATTGTTTTTGCCCATTGAGAGGTTAACATATCAGCCCGGACTAATTATAGATTTGGGTGATTAGTTTTCTGTTATTATATTTTAATTTCCAAATTCGTACATCACCAAATTTTCAAATTAATTAAGTTTCTTTCTCCACTCCAGGTAACCTAATATCGCGATAAGCAAAAATACAGTAAACTGAAAGCTGGTTAACATCAGCCCTTTATGAAAATAAAGTGGAATTGAGATTATATCCCCGATAATCCAGAATATCCAATTCTCAATTTTCTTGAGCGCCATCAACCACATGCCGACAATAAAAATTGCTGTCGTTGCCGAATCCCAGTTTGGAACCGTACTGTCGGTGTAATTGGTAAGTACAAATTGAAAAACAAAAAAGAAAACAATAACCCCAACTACACTGATGATATGCTGCTTGACCGAGTTTTTTGTTATAGGGATAAAATGATCGGCAGTATCCTTTCGCGTCCATTTGTACCAACCATACACACTCATAATGAAATAAAAACCATTGATCCCCATATCGGCATACAAGCCTGCAAAGAAGCAAATGTAAACGTAAATCAACACCGAGATGATCCCGGTAGGATAAACCAGGATATTTTCCTTTTTGGCAAACCAAACACTGAGCAGACCAAAAAGTACTGCGATTGCTTCCAGCCAGGTAGTGTTGATCAGGTTCTGGTGAAAAAGGTCAATGAATTCGTTGAACTGCATCAGGCTTTTTTCAGGTCGGCATTAATTACTTTCATCACAAAAACTGAATGCGGCAACTCGAAGGATTTATAAATTTCGTCCGTTAGGATTTTCATCACATCAAAATACTCCCCAAACACCTGTGTACTCATGCCGTTGGTTTGCGCTGTGATATTTTCATAATTGTCTAGCCTGCCAATAAAATCCTTAATAGGTGGAATGTATTCTACTTTTAAAGGATAATAACTGATGTCAACTGATACTTTCATGATTACAATGATTAAATGATTAAATGATTAAATGAGTAAATGAGTAAATGATTAAATGAGTAAATGAGTAAATGTTGAGCGAAGCGAAATCCCGCCTTTGCGGGGATGAAATGAACGAATGTGGAAGATATAAACTCTGACAGGTTCTTCGAATGCTTTAAGGTTTATCGAACAGACCTGTCAGAGTTTGCCGCAGGCAGTCCTGACAGAGTCGGAAATACGTTGATAATGAATTCAACACTCTATTCTTCCAATTTTCCATCATCTCTGCTATTCGTACGAAGTTCCATAATTGCTATGAACTGATTTGACAATGATGAAAGCTGAAACTTCAAATAACTGACTGTAAAACTTCGAACTCCCATTTTCCATTGTTACGTTCCTCCACCACTCCATCATACCACTACTCCAGAACTCCACTACTCCGCCCTCACTTCCGCTGCAAAAGTAAATAAAAGCAAAAGAAAGCCCGTTTTAGTTTAAATGAATTTTCGTGTGTAAATAAAATTGTTTTAATTTTGCAGCCGGAAAAAAAACTGGTCCAGTAGCTCAGTGCCGTCTTAAAGACGGGCATCCTCGAAAATTTACAAAAATCGAAGATTTTTTAATTTTCGGGATTGGATAGAGCAGCTGACATCAGGTTAAAATAGTTTTTTGAAAATTGGTCCAGTAGCTCAGTTGGATAGAGCAGCAGCCTTCTAAGCTGCGGGTCACAGGTTCGAGTCCTGTCTGGATCACAAGGCCATCGATAAATCGGTGGCTTTTTTTTATGCCCTTAACAGGGACAAATTCAGCTTAAAATCAGGTGTTCCATTATAAAGTAATTAACTTCATCAAAGGTACAAATATTATATTTACCCTAAAAGCCCTTATCAAAAAAAGAGTGTAGGATAAGTTGAAAACCTTCTAATGAGAATAAGTCTGTATCGCCCCCTGAATACCCGTAATTAACATTTGAGTTGCAATTACTGACAAGATCAATCCCATAATTCTTGTAATTACCCCAATCACACCACGTCCTAAAAATTTGACAAGTTTTTCACCATAAACAAACATTACGAATGTCAGGATACAGAGTGCTGCAAAAGAGATGAGCACAATCAGAATATGCGTTACACCCGAACTGGCCCCTACAAAATTCATGGCTGTTGAAATGGTCCCGGGCCCGGCAAGAATTGGAATTGCCATGGGCGAGATGGCAATGTTCATTTCTCCATCCTCATGCTTTTGCTTAATCTCCTTATCAGCGCTATCGGGGAAATGATGTACCGCCGACTTCTTACCCTGGATCATACTGTAACCCACAAAAAACAAAAGAATCCCACCCGTAATTTGAAAAGCCGGCAAAGTGATCCCAAACAAGGTAAAAATAAAATGCCCGCTCACGCAAAACACACCAACAATAATAAAAGCGTAAAATACCGATTGAAAAGCCAGTTTGCGCCTTTCGACAGGGGTGTTTGACTGTGTCAGACTTAAAAAAATAGGCGTATTAGCAATAGGGTTCATAATAGCGAACATGCCCATAAATACAGTTCCTGAAAATAAAATGAGTTCGTGCATAATCTATATTTTGATTGATGTGCAAAGCTATTAAAATCCATCAGTTTTAGTGAAATTTTGTGGTTTCGTGCATTTGTGAGCAAGTTCCACTATAAACCTTATGCACCCTTTTTCCCTTTTTATTCCCTGAACCTCCGCCGCCCGGCAATCCTGGTTGCAAAAGTTACAAAGGCCACCACAGTTACCGAACTCAAAGGCATGAGTATGGCTGCAATGATGGGCGATAAAAGGCCTTGTACTGCGAAAGACAGTCCAATGATATTGTAAAGAATTGAGATAGCAAAACTGATCTTTACGATATTGAGGGATGTTTTTGAAAACTTTATAAACTTCACCAGATCGGCAAAACGGCTTGCCTCAAGGATGGCATCACATGCCGGTGAAAACTGGTAGATGTCATCAGCAATTGAAATCCCAACCTGGCTGGCATTTAAAGCACCCGCATCATTCAGTCCATCACCAATCATCATCACATGGCGGGATTCGTTTTTGAGTTCGCGGATATATTCAAGTTTGTCGTTGGGTGATTGCATGAAATGCAAATGTTCATCACTACCAAAAATCCTTGCCAGACGGCTTTTTTCTGCGTCATTATCACCCGAAAGCACATGAAGTTCATAGCCCGGTTTAAGGGTTTCGATAACATCCTGCATCCCTTTGCGGTATTTACTATCCACAACAAAATGAGCCTTACATATTCCATTCACCGAGACAAATACTTCGGAGGCAAATGCTTCCCTTTCACGATTATTACAAAGTACAAAATCAGATGAACCCAATTTTATATCCAGGCCTCCAACGTTGCCTTTAATTCCTGCTGACGGAATTTCCATGTAATTGTCCACCTCGGCAATTTCATCCACATCCAAGAAATCGAAAACAGCAGCACTCAGCGGATGTGCCGATTGGCGGGCAAGGGATTTCACGGCGACAATTTCCTCAAGGCTCAATTCACCATCCTCCAGTTTTACATTTTTTGAACGGTTATAAGTGATGGTGCCGGTTTTATCAAAAACTACCGTGTCAATCTTTGTGAGCCGCTCAACAACATCTGTATTTTTAAGGTAAAAGCCTTTGTGCCCAAAAATACGCATCGTCGAACCAAATGAAAAGGGCATCGACAAAGCAATGGCGCAAGGACAGGCAACAATCAGCACCGAAGTAAATGCAAGTAAGGCGATAGACGGATCGACAAAATACCAGAATATGGCTGTGGTGGTTGCAATGATTAATACCGCAATGGTAAAATTCTTACTCAACCTGTCGATGAGTGAAATGATCCTCGATTCAGCTTTGTCTTTATCCACATTCTGATTCCAAAGCTGCGTCAACTGGCTTTGTGCTACATCTTTTTTTACAAGGATTTCAACCGCACTACCAATTTGTTTCCCGCCGGCAAATACCACATCTCCCTCTTTTTTGCCCACTGGCATCGACTCGCCGGTAACAAAGGAATAATCGATATTTGCCCGGCCTTTGCTGATGATGCCGTCAGTAGGGATTAACTCCTGGTTTCGGATAAGGATTTTATCGCCAACTTTCAGATCCTTCAAAGGGGTACTCACTTCACCCTCGTCGGTAACTTTGGTAACAGCCACCGGGAAATAGGATTTATAATCCCTGTCGAAAGCGAGACTTTTATAGGTTTTGTCCTGGTACCATTTGCCAATGAGCAAGAAAAAAACGAAACCGGAAAATGAATCGAGGTAGCCGGGGCCGATGCCGGAAATAATCTCGTAATAACTTTGCAACGAAAGCGCAAGTATCCCCAATGTGATGGGCAGGTCGATGTTAATAATTTTATGTTTCAGGTTTTTAAAAGCCGAAAGCCAATACCCGCTACTGCTATAAAACAATACAGGCAGAGACAATAGGATGTTGACCCAGCCAAAGAAATTGCGGAAATTTTCCTCCAACTCATCAGCAAAAGAAAAATATTCAGGCATGCTAATTAGCATAATATTACCGAAAGCAAAACCGGCAATGGCAATTTTTATCAGTAAGGAACGGTTGGATTTTTGCTTTCCCCGGCCATCAATTTTATCAAGCGTAATTTGCGGAATATAATGCACCGAAGCTAACAGCTCGACCAGGTGCCGTAGCGAAACCTCTTTTTGGTTGTATGTGACCGACACCTCTTTTTTTACAAAATTGACAAGGGAATTCTTCACACCTTTATCCATCAGGTGCATATTTTCGAGCAGCCAAATGCACGAACTACAATGAATGGCTGGAATAAAAAGGGTGACTTTACAGATGTCACCTTCCGAAAAATCATGTAGTTTGTTGATGATTTCCTCGTTATCGAGATAGGCATATTTATTACCAAACTCCTGCTTTTCCACCCTCACTCCCGGAGTATCAACGATGGTATAATATTTATTGAGCTTATTCTGATTAAGGAGTTGGTAAACAGTTTTACATCCATGACAGCAGAAATTATGCCCCTCCCAAACCACGGGATATTTCCCGCAATCATCGCCACAGTGTATGCATTTTTCGTTTGCCATTGTTGTAATTTTGATGCAAAGTAAAAGAAAATTCAGGATAATTTTTTTTATGAAAAAACAACCGACATGTAAATCGCTTAGTCTGAAAATTGATTTGCGTCAACATTTGATATGAAAAATCCCATGCTACAGAAAAAACTATCAACAGCATGTAATTTATAGCCGTTTCAAAATAAAATTGTAATATGCTGTATATTAAAATGTTTTAGATATTTGAAGCACTTCGGCAAAGCCATTTTCGTTATTCACAAAACAGCAAATAAAAAAACCTAATAAAATATTATTTACATTTACTCGAATTTTCGATGCTTCAAAATCACATCCTAATTTATTCTAATCATGAAAAAGATACTTTCCCTGCTGCTAATCACTGTTTTTATTTATGCCTGTGGCGGACAATCATCACAAACGGAATCAACAGAAGTCAAGAGCATTGATCCGGCAAATATCGAAACCGTAGAAATTACTGTTACCGGCATGACCTGTAACCACTGCGAAATGACCATACAAAAAGCGGTAAAGGCCCTACCCGGCGTGCAGGACGTTAAAGCTTCGCATGTTGATGAAGTTGCGATTATTTGTTTTGACAAAACGCAAACTACTGTTGACGAAATGAAAGCAGCAATTGCTGACAAAGGATATGAACCCGGGGAATATGTAATCACGGAACCGACGGAGTAGGAATTCAAATTGAACTGCTACCTGATACCATATTAAAAATAGTTGCAGGTTACAAGTTGCAGGTTACATCCTTGCAACTTGAAACATGCAACCTGCAACGGCTTTTTTCGATTTGATCAATTTATTAAATGCAAAATATTTCAATTGACAGTTTACTAACCAAATAAATCACAAAAAGATGAAAAAGATTCTATTCTTATTTGTTGCCCTCGCGTTATTTGCCGGCTGTGACGACGACGATTATGACCACGATGGCGATCACCACAAAGATTGTGAAAAGCATATCACAGCTAAAGATGGCATGTTTATCCATGTGAGCAGCGATGATCCGCACCGTGTGCTGATGGCCCTGAAAATGGCTGAATTAATTTCGGAAGACCACGAAGTATTGATGTATTTCGACATTAAAGGCGTTGAAGTATTGCTCAAAACTTCTAAAGATATGGCGTTCGCACAATTTCCCTCTTCTCATGCACAAATTAAAAAATTACTTGATTCGGGCATAGTTATCCAGGCTTGCCCCGGATGCCTCGAAGCAACAGGACACACAAAAGATGAACTGATGCCGGGAGTTGTTTTAGCCGATAAGGAAACGTTTTTCAACTTTACCAAAGGTCGAATATTGACGATGGATTATTAGGAGAGCGGAGAGCATAGAGCTTAGGGCGAAGAGCTAAGAGAGAAAAGACCTTTCAACGTCCGTGAGGACTTGGAGGCGTCAAAATAGATATCAACCACTCACTGTTCACCATTCACTGTTCACCATTCACTACTCACTGTTCACTACTCACCATTCACCAATAATGCGGAGAAAGAAAAACATACTGCACACGGTTTACCGATTTTACTATGATGGATTTCGTAGTATGACCTGGGGGCGTAAACTTTGGCTTATAATCTTTATTAAACTCTTCATCATGTTTGCCATCCTGAAACTCTTTTTCTTTCCCAATTTCCTTAAAACCAACTTCGATTCTGATAAGGATAGAAGTGACTATGTAATTGAACAATTAACTAACACTAAATAATAATAAGCAAAAATTTTATGGAAAATTTCGACATGACACTGATTGATTGGTCGCGTGGACAGTTTGCCCTGACCGCGATGTACCATTGGATTTTTGTCCCGCTCACCCTCGGCCTGGCATTTATCATCGCCATTATGGAGAGCATTTATGTAAAAACCGGGGACGAGAAGTGGAAAAAAATCACAAAATTCTGGGGCACTCTATTTGGGATTAATTTTGCCATTGGGGTTGCCACAGGTATTATCCTCGAATTTGAATTCGGCACCAACTGGTCAAACTACTCCTGGTTTGTAGGCGATATTTTTGGGGCACCACTTGCCATCGAAGGCATAATGGCCTTTTTTCTGGAATCCACTTTTATTGCCGTTATGTTTTTTGGCTGGAATAAGGTGAGTAAAGGTTTCCACCTCACTTCAACATGGCTTGTTGCCATCGGTGCCAGCTTGTCGGCCTTATGGATTCTTGTCGCCAATGCCTGGATGCAGGATCCTGTGGGCATGGTTTTTAATCCCGATACTGCCAGAAACGAAATGGTTGATTTCTGGGCAATACTATTCTCACCCACGGCCATCAATAAATTCCTCCATACCATCGCCTCAGGATACGTGCTGGCAGCAGTGTTTGTCATCGGTATCGCGTCATGGTTTCTTCTGAAAAAACGTGATCCGGTTTTCGCCAAGAAAAGCATATTAGTTGCAAGTGTTTTTGGTATTACAACTTCGCTTTTCCTTTTCTGGTCGGGTGACGAATCGGCACGGCAGGTCGCCCGTGTACAGCCCATGAAATTTGCAGCAATGGAAGCACTCTGGGAAGGACATGCCAATGTTCCACTGGTGGCTATTGGAATCTTAGAAAGGCCAGCCCCACCACCTGCTGAAGGAAAATATC
>Ga0208900_1001192_pt1 | contig 14456 bp, 11 predicted proteins | sample AntAceMetag02UKK_FD_184763 | JGI IMG/M metagenome (GOLD analysis project Ga0208900, IMG submission 184763) | Saline lake microbial communities from Ace Lake, Antarctica - Antarctic Ace Lake Metagenome 02UKK (SPAdes) (version 2) | ecosystem: Environmental > Aquatic > Non-marine Saline and... | reverse complement strand
TCAATGCGTTCGATGGTATTGGCGGGCATTTGTTGTAGGGTAGTGGCCGAACTACGCCGCAGCAATGCCGATGGCCTGCCATTGACCAGGAAGGTGATGTTTGAGGTTCCCCGCAAGGTGACTTCACCATTTACATCCACCGTTATTGAAGGGATATTTTGCAGGATTTCGCTCACCGATCCTGATTTACTCAGGATGTCCTTCCCAACATTGTAAACCCTTTTATCAATCTCCTGGACATACAAACTCTTTTCGCCGGTGATGGTCACGTCTTCTAGTAGAATGTCAGTTGCCCTGATGGAGATTTCACCAACATTGGTTGAAGCACCATGGGTGAATATTGATGTCTGATTGCTTTCGAAACCAATAAAACTTACTCTGATGAAATATTTGTCGGAAGAAATGTTTTCAAACAAAAACACCCCTACTTCATTGGTACTAGTTCCTTTAAAAATTGATAGGGTGTCAGATGCCTGGTGTAAAGCAATATTGGCAAACTGCATGGGTTCACCTGTGGAAATTTCAACTACCTTTCCGATTATGCTTCCATTTTGTCCATACATTGAAATTGATGCAATGGAAAGCAGTAGCAATGTAAGACCGAAAATGGTCTTTGTTTTAATAGATACTACAAATTTTACGGAATTGTTTAGATCCATCCCGGTAACAAATGTATAGAACTAAAAAAGCTGTTTTTCGGTGAGATCAGATGCATTATCCTTTTTTGGCTTTCTTTTCCCTCTTTTCAGCCTTTTTTTCTTTTGCAGTTTTTTGTGGTGCTTTTTTCTCGCTTTTCTTCGCGTCTTGTGATTTTGCCATGATATTTTGTTTTAAACGTTTATTAATATTTCGCAGTTAATTCCAGATTTGCGATGGAGCGAAATTAATGAAAATATTGTTACCGATGATTGGCAAATGAAATTGCTTTAACCTTGCCAAACGCCAAACGCCAAACGCCAAACGCCAAACGCCAAACGCCAAACGCCAAACGCCAAACTCAAATACCGCAATACTCCTTACCTTATGGACCTTATTTCCCTTACACATCCCATTGCCCCAAAATCTAACCTGCCTAAAAACCTTCACCTTATACCCAATACCTTATACCGTTCCCCCTCTTTTACACGTACCTCGGCTGCTCCACACCAATCATCGTAAACTGGATGCGCTTTCGGTCCAGGTCAACACTTTCAACTATTACTTTGATGCGCTGGTTGAGTTTGAGGTGTTCGGCGGGATCATGCACATAGGCTTTTTTGATTTTGCTTTTGTGTACCAGTCCGTCCTGGTGAACACCCACATCCACAAAGGCGCCAAAGGCTGTGATGTTGGTAACGATGCCGGGCAGTTCCAGGCCTTCATGTAAATCTTTGATTGTGTTGACGCCTTCAGTAAACTGGAATACGCCAAATTTTTCGCGGGGGTCGCGGCCAGGCTTGGCCAGTTCTTCCATGATGTCCTTCAGGGTGGGCAATCCGGCTTTGTCGGTAACAAAATCCTCAATGTTTATTTTCTTCCTCAGTTCTTCGTTAGCCATCAATTCATCCACTTTAACATCCAGCGATTTGGCCATTTTTTTTACGATGTGATAGCTTTCGGGGTGCACAGCACTTTGGTCCAAAGGGTTATTACTTTCGCGAACACGCAAAAAGCCTGCAGCCTGCTCATAGGCTTTTGGGCCAAAACGCGGAACGGATTTTATAGAATCCCGCGAAGGAAAAGCACCATTGTCATTACGGTAGTTGATGATGTTTTGTGCCAGCACCGGGCCTATCCCAGAAACAAAGGAAAGCAATTGCTTGCTGGCTGTGTTCAGTTCCACGCCAACGGCATTCACACATGAACTCACTGTATCTTCCAGGCTTTTGGCCAGTTGGCTTTGGATTACATCGTGCTGATATTGCCCCACACCAATCGATTTGGGGTCAATCTTTACCAACTCGGCAAGTGGATCCATCAACCGGCGGCCAATCGATACTGAGCCACGGACAGTGACATCATAATCAGGAAATTCCTCGCGTGCCACCGAAGATGCGGAATATACCGATGCCCCGTTCTCGTTCACCACCACGGCAATCACATCTTTGTCGAAGCGCATATACTTTACAAGTCGCTCGGTTTCGCGGCCTCCTGTGCCGTTGCCAATAGCAATGGCTTCAATTTTATAGGCGCTCACCAGGTTTTCAATTTTATTGATAGACTGTTTGACTTCGTTTTGTGGTGGGTGGGGATATATAGTTTCGTTGTGCAGCAGTTTGCCCTGCTTGTCGAGGCACACTAATTTGCAGCCGGTGCGGAAACCCGGGTCGATGGCCAGTACATTTTTCTGGCCCATGGGCGGTGCCATAAGCAACTGCCGTAGGTTTTCGGCAAACACCCGGATAGCTTCTGCGTCGGCCTTTTCTTTGGATTGATGGCGGAATTCTGTTGCGAGGGTTGGCAGCAGCAAGCGTTTATAGGCATCTTTAATTGCAGTCCAAACTTCATCGCCCGACCTGCCCTTAGATTTCAGAAACATCCGGTCGAGGATTTCAAGTGCCGGGGGTTCAGGTGGCGCGACCTTTACACGGAGCAAACCTTCATTTTCTCCGCGCATCATGGCCAGCACGCGGTGTGAAGGTGCTTTGCGCAACAGTTCTTCAAAATCGAAATAGTTACGGTATTTGCCGGCTTCATCTTCTTTGCCTTTAATCAATTCCGAGTGCATGGTGGCCTGCCTATTAAACAAATTACGCAAACGGTTGCGGGCAACGCGGTTTTCGCTTATCCACTCTGCGATTATGTCGCGGGCTCCGGCAAGTGCATCTTCTATGGTTTTTACCTCTTTATCAGGATTAATAAATTTTTGGGCGGCATTTTCCACATCATCCCTGTGCTGTCCCATGATGATTTTTGCCAGAGGCTCGAGGCCACGTTTTCGGGCTATGCCTGCACGGGTTTTTCTTTTGGGCTTGTAGGGCAGGTAAATATCCTCCAGTTCTGAAAGTGTAGCTGCAACTTCAATTTGTTTTTCCAGTTCAGGTGTCAGCAGTTCGTTTTCACGGAGGGTATTCAGTATTGTTTCACGGCGTTTGTCCATTGCTTCCAGTTTTTCTTTCTGGTCGCGGATAGAAGTTAGTGCCAATTCATCAAGGCCACCCGTCATTTCTTTGCGATAGCGGGCAACAAAAGGAATCGTATCGCCCTGTTCAAACAATAGTATAGTGCTCTTTACCTGGCGGGTTTCAATGTTCAAAGCCGCAGCTATGATTTTTATATGTTGTTCGTTCATGGTTTTTTAAATTATGCCACGAATGCACGAATTAATTGTTATTCGTGCATTCGTGGCTATTTTCTTCCAATTAGTTTGTGCTATTTAAAATGCAAACGCTGTAAACACCACCGCAAACATCAGCCCAATAAAAACCAGTACCAGGCTTGCAATGGTGAAAATACCCGTTAGCCTAAAAAGGATTTTAAGGTTTCGGATGGAAGAATGGAAATGGTTTTCATCCCTGTAGAGAAAGGCTTTTTTTGCCTGCGACGAAAATCTGTAGAGGTAAAGTACCGGGAAAATATAAACGATGGCAATAATGAGGTAAACACCACCCAGAATTGCCGGTGGGTAGGGCATGGCTTGACCAGTCATTTGCTCAAAGGGGAAAAGTATAAAAAACAGGGCAAATATTATCATGAGCCCGACTGAAATAAAACCGAAAATAGCCAGTAATTTCCCCCATTGCCCGGCTATCCTAAGGTCGTTCATTGTATTTAAGCCAACCGTGATTCCTTGTTCCGCTTGTTCTTCCTGTAGATTGTCGTTGTAATTATTCATTGTTTTTTGAATTGATTTAATATATATATTTTTTTGAATTGATCAAAGTTATAAAATTTATAAATGGCAACATTCTTTGCCACAGATTTCTCAGATTTGCACAGATTCCTTTATGACACTTATGATATTTAATATGACACTTGCAACGTGTAATTATTTTTATACGCAGATTATCGCTGAAAAGCGAAGAATGTTAATTGCCAAACGACAACCTGCAAACCTGTAACCTGTAACTTGCAACAAAAACAAACTGTTTGTAAACAGCAAAAACATTGTGAACATGTTAAAAGCCTATTCAAGTTTTAATCCGGCAGGTATGAACTGGCTTACATCACCACCATGACGAAGCACATCCCTAACCACCGAAGAATTGATGGCGGTATATTCGGGCAGGGTTAGCATAAACACAGTTTCGATAGCAGGGTAAAGCTTTTTGTTCACCTGCCCAATAGAGCGCTCAAACTCGAAGTCGGCTGATGTACGCAATCCCCTGAGAATAAACTTCGCACCGACCTTTTTGCAATAATCCACGGTAAGACCGGAATATTGATCAACAACAATTGTTGGGTAATTCAGGAAAACGGTTTCGATAAAACTCCGCCTTTGCCCCGGGGTGAAATAATGCTTCTTCTCCGAATTTTGTCCAAGTGAAATAATGATTTTGTCGAACAGGGGAATGGAGCGCAGGATGATGTTTTCGTGCCCACGGGTAATAGGATCGAAAGAGCCGGGAAAGATAGCGATTTTTTGCATGATGGTGTTTTTTACAAAGATACGATCAATTTGAAGATGTGGAAATTTGGTGATTTGAAAATTTGAGTCCCTCCCGAAAAACGCTCATTTTTTGTAGTGGGCTCTAAATCGCTACAATTTCCTCACCATCATCACGCCATCTCTTAAGGGGAGAAGCATATTTTCAACCCTATCATCATTTTTAACAAAATCATTGAAGGCAATAATTCCTTCTGCTTCTTTGTCTTTTCCTTTTTGTTTTTCAAAAACTTTGCCGCTCCAAAAAACGTTATCCGCGAGGATGAACCCACCAGTTCTCATCCTCTCAAAAATCAACTTGTAATAATTCAGATAGTTTTCCTTATCCGCATCAATAAATACCAGGTCGAAAATTTCGTTTAGCGTTGGGATTATCTCCATTGCATTTCCAATATGGATATGGATTTTATCCTTCAGGCCTGCTTTTTCAAAATATCTTTTACCAATCTCAACCGATTCGGCATTGCTATCGATAGTGTGCAGCACACCACCTTCAGCAAGCCCCTGAGCAAGGTTGATGCTTGAATATCCCGTGAACATTCCAATTTCCAAAATCCTCTGCGGACGTATCATACAACTCACCATTTTAAGGAACTGCCCTTGCAAATGACCTGAAAGCATCCGTGGATACATGGTTTTTAAATGTGTTTCGCGATAAAGCCCATGCAGATAATCAGTTTCTGAAGTGGTATATTCTTCGGCGTACTTTTCATAATCGGGATGTGTAGTTTGAGTTTCCATTATTGTTCTTTGGGTGTAAATGTCAATGATGTAAAATTTGAAATGTCGAAAATTTCGTTGGCCACATCCAGTAAATCTGATGCATTGATGGTTTTAACTTTATTGGCAATATCAGCAAAACTATCCACCTTATCATAAAATAAATGGCTTTTGCCTATGGAGATCATTTCGTTGAGGTTTGATTCCAGAGATATTGCCATCTGGCCTATGATCTGCTGTTTGGCACGATGTAGCTGAAGCGTTCCAAGTTTTGATTTTTTAAGTTGATTCAATTCTTTATGGATTAGCTTTACCGCCTTATCGAGATATCCGTTGTCAGTACCGAGATAAACACTGAAATTTCCTGTATCAGAATAAGCTTGATAATGGGCCTCGATGTTGTAGCAGTAACCATATTTTTCGCGGATACCCAGGTTGAGCCGGGAATTCATCCCCGGGCCTCCCAGGATATTGGCAAGCAAACCAAGGGCTGTCCGCTTGTCGTTTTTGATGCCATACGCTTTAGTCCCCATCATGTGGTGTACCTGGTAATTCGCTTTCTGCTCAAGCTTCGAACGGCCATGGTAATCCTCAAAAAGGACTCGATTTACATGCCCGTTTTTCTCATTTGCCCCGCCGAAATACTTCTCAACCTGCGCCTGAAGTTTTGCGGGATTGATATTTCCAACAGATGCAATCACAATTTGGCTGGTCAGGTAGTTTCGATCCATAAACCTGATAATATCTTTTTTGGAAAATGACTTTAGGGTAAGTTCACCTCCCAAAATACAACTACCCAACGAATGCCCATGAAACAGCAACTCCTCGAACTCGTCAAAGATCAGTTCGTTTGGGGTATCTTTCATCGAATTTATCTCATCAAGCACCACATCCTTTTCCTTTACAATTTCTTTTTCGGGAAATGTAGAATTGAACAAAATGTCAGAAAATAATTCAAGTACCCTGTCATAGTGCTGATCGAGGAAAGAAGCATATAAGAAGGTTTCTTCTTTGCCTGTATAAGCATTCATCTCACCACCAACATTTTCGAGGCGGCTGAGAATATGATAAGCCTTGCGCCGGGTTGTCCCTTTAAACAACATATGTTCAATGAAATGCGCCATACCGGCTTCCTGCGGAAGTTCATCACGTGAACCAGCATTAATAACAAGACCACAATGGGCAACCTTAGCAGCGACATGTTTATGAATCAACCTGATCCCATTCTTCAAAGTAAAATACTGATATTCCATGTAAGATAAATTGGGCGCAAAGGTAGGGAAGAAAGTTTGAAGTCCCACAAAGCCCAATAGCACAACTCAGACTGAGTTTCCCCTTTCGATGAAAGGAATTGAATCCCAATTGTAGGACGGGATGGGAAATCCTGGATAGGAAACCGAACTATAAACCCAGGGCCGCTATCCCCTCGTGCCTCGGGGCTTGCCTGCCTCGCCGGCAAGGCGGGCATCCCTTACCAAATTTTTTTAGCTAATAATTGAGTGACTTAAGATAAGACCGGTGGGAAATTGTTCCAGCCGGTTTTTCTTTTAAATTGGGAGAACATTATGAGGATTACATTCAGAAATCAGGAGTTTAAATTGCACCTGGTTAGAAACTCTGTAGGAGTTTAGCTATTGTAGTAATGTGCATACACCTAATAACAACAAACAACCCAGTATGGGTTGAGCTTTGTTTTCCTAAAAAATTGTAAAAGTTTGCAACTAAATAATTGAGAATTGAGTAAATAATTGAGTGACTTAAGATAAGACCGGCAGGATATACTTCCTGCCGGTTTTTTTATGTGAAAAACAAAACCCACACCTCTGGCAAGGGATGGATAGCATTGTGATGAATTCCGCTCTATATTCTAATGTTTAAGAAATCATGTCACCCTTTCAGGGTTTTATGACTTATTGATCCCAACATAATCTATAATCCTATCATCCCTGCCTCGCGGCAAGGCGGGCCTTCGGGATTCTTTTAATCCTTGCAAAACCCTGAAAGGGTGAAAGGATTATAAAAAAACCAAGGTTAAAGAGAAATACCGAAACCCTGAAAGGGTGATATAATAAGAGCAAGAGAATGATTACTCCAATCCAATAAAAAAAATACTTGGAAATCATTTTAGTGATAGTTTCAAAATAACTTCACCATTCTGACTTGTTCTTTTTCCCTTTCTCATTATTAAAATTTTAAACCGTAGCTATGGCTATGATTGAAAATTTTATTGCGATAAAGAAAAAAATTACTGCATCATCTTTGGCTAAATTATTTTAAAATTATCACTTATAAAAAAAGGCCTCAGGATTTCATACAACTACCCCACCCAATTTGTAATCCCTATAAATTACACATTCTTACTACACGATCACACCCTACGATTAGATTTTCTTCTATTTTTACATATCTAAAAATCCGTAATGTCTTATACAAAAGCATCAAAACATCGGAGGCCAAAACCTAAACAACACAAATTTCCACCGTAGGAATTTATTACAATAGTTGGGAAAGTTCAATAAACACCCAGTTTTCCAAGGGGGTGAACACAGGTGTAAGCAGAACCAATATTAAACAAATGCCAAATCTTTTGGATGATTTAGAAATATGATCACTTTTGAGAAATGATACAAAAACAAAACTTAAACAGCACCTTCAGTAAAGAGACAAGATGACCACATAATGTACCGAAGACGGGGCATTTAAAAGACAGGAAGGGGCGATAAAAACAAGTTGGTTGCAATATTAATAAGAACGAAATGAATAAAGACGCACATCAGTACTTACTTAAAGAATTAGAACTTGTAAATAATAGAGTTGTGGTTCTTACAACTATAGATACAAAATTAATGAATATCTTATTACTTATTTTTGGTGTTGGTTTTGGATTTGGAATCTCAAGTCATTTTTTCAGTGATTATCTTCTTATCTTTTTCCCTATTGCCGTTTATTGTATAATCTATTATTTTATTCATCTTTACATTATTGTCACATCTTTATTAGGCTATAAAAAAGCATTGGAAGAATATATTAACAACAATATTATTTTTCAAAGACTTTTAATTTCTGAATTAATAAATGAAAAATTCCATTTGAAATCTAAGGGATTATATTTTTCATACTTTGGATATTCAATTTTAGTATTATTAAGTATTTATTCAAGCATAAATGCAGCTTTTAACACCTTTGACATACTTAATTCAATTTTAGTAGTTATAGGACACATAATATTACTTATTCTCTTGATTATTTCACTTAAAGACCTGTTTAAGACATTTAATAAAGCTTGTGAATATTCAATAAAAACATTTGGAATTGATACGATGAACAAACAAAGACAATGAAATACTGCAACCAACAAAAAATATAGTGCATTTGGCAGATAGTGCTAGATATGAATATTATAGCAAAAAATAAACATCGTAGTAAATTGAAAATGAAGAGTTTCAAAATGCCAAAAGCACCATATTCAAACCGTTGCCTCACAAAAAAACGAAGCGACCAACAGAAAACTAACTGACAGAAAATAAAATATATGCAGAAATACGCAGTAAATCAACAACTAATTGAAACACTTTTAGCTTGGGTAAATTCAGGCGAAATCGCAATTCCAGAAATTCAGAGACCATTTGTTTGGGACAGCTCAAAAGTTCGGGATTTAATGGATAGCTTATATCAAGGTTATCCAATTGGCTATGTTATCGCTTGGAGAAACCCAAATGTTAGATTAAAAGACGGTAGTTTAAGTGAAGGTAAAAAAATCCTAATTGATGGACAACAAAGAGTAACTGCCTTAACAGCTGCAATTCTTGGGCAATACGTTATAAACAAAACGTATCAAAGAGTAAAAATTAAAATTGCTTTCCACCCGATTGATGAAAGATTTGAAGTTCAAAATCCTGCAATATTGAAAGACAAAACTTGGCTTCCCGATATATCACACGCAATTAACGGAGACCTTTTTGAAATTGCAGACCAATATTTTGAACTCAATTCTGACGTAGATAAAAAACAAGTTCGTAACGCATTTTCAAACCTAATGAATATACCAAAAAAGCAAATTGGTATTATAGAGTTAGCAGCTGACTTAGAGATTGAAACGGTTACGGAGATTTTTATTCGTATAAATTCAAAAGGTGTTGTGCTTAGTCAAGCGGATTTTGTAATGAGTAAAATAGCCTCAAATACAGAATATAATGGAAATGAATTAAGGAAAGCGATTGATTACTTCTGTCATTTGGCAATTGCTCCAGAATTTTACAAACACATAGTTGATAACGATAAAGAATTTTCAAATTCCGCATTCTTTCAAAAAATGTCGTGGCTCAAAACAGAAAATGAAGATTTGTACGACCCTGATTACAACGACTTAATTCGTGTTGCATTTACAACCCAATTTAATAGAGGGCGACTTTCTGATTTGGTAAGCTTATTATCAGGAAGAAATTTTGAAACAAGAACATATGAAGATACAATTGCTGAAGAGTCTTTTGCTAATCTAAAGACAGGAGTAAGCAATTTTATAAACGAAACGAATTTCAAACGCTTTTTGATGATAATAAAATCAGCTGGTTTTATTTCACCAAAACTAATTCGCTCTCAAAATGCAATCAATTTTGCATATATAGTTTACCTCAAACTAAAAGAATTGGGCGTTAATTCAGTTTCACTTGAAAGCTATGTGAGACGTTGGTTAGTTTTTTCGATTTTAACAGGACGATATTCCGGGTCGCCAGAAAGTGCTTTTGACTTTGACATTAAACAAATTTCGCAGAAACCTTTTGACGAATATTTAAAAGAAAAGGAAGAAGGAGAACTTTCAGATGCTTTTTGGAACGCTTCACTTCCTCAAAGTTTAGATACTTCTGTTGCAAGTAGTCCATATTTTCACGTCTTTTTAGCTTCACAAGTAAAAGCTAACGACAGAGGATTTTTATCTAAAGATGTTTTAGTTGGCGATTTAATTTCTTTACGTGGCGACATACATCATCTATTTCCAAAAGATTATTTGAAAAAAAATGGGTTGGATAGACGACAGTATAATCAAATTGCAAATTATGTTTATATGCAATCGGAAATCAATATAAAAGTCGGAAACAAACCACCAAAAGACTATTTTGAAATTGTAAAATCACAGATGTTTGACAACCAACAACAAGTGAGTGGAATTTCTACAGAACAGCAACTTTTAGACAACTTAAAAATGAATTGTGTTCCGACAGAAATTCAGCAAATGAGCATTGACGATTATAACGATTTTTTGACTTTTAGAAGAAAATTGATGGCATCAAAAATTAAGGAATATTATCAATCATTATAACGAAAAATAAAGGCGTAGGCATAACAATGTATAAAAATAATAGACGGTTCAGTAGTAAATTCAAGGGTTGTAGCCTGCTTCAACTTTCTTGTAACTTGACAGGAAAGTGCAACGCAGTCGGCTACTTTTCTTATACTAAACGTTAGCAGCAAACAAAACATTATAATATAAAAGAATGACATTATATCAAAAACTCCAGAAAGCTACAAGTGAAGAAGATGTAAAAGACGCTTATATTAAGGCTCTTGGCTTAAAAGAATATCAAAAAAACCTAATCGACATTCAAACTAAAGAAGTGTGGTTTGAAGCAAAGGATACAGGTAAGCATTCTACTTATGCCATGTTTACTCAATTATTACATTATGTGCAAGATGCTTTAAATAAAGGAGAACATGTACCTCCTTTTCTAGCAGTTATTGATACACAAAAAGCTGCAATAATGAGGAGTGCGGAGGTTTTGCCCTTTCTTGCCAAAAAGACAATCAAATGGGGCAAATCTGCAAGCAGCTATACACAAGAAGCTTTAGATGCAGTTTCGGCTTACATCGGTACACACTTCGTTTCTTATAGAATTGAAACGCATGAAGATGAGTTTATCAGCACCCTGAAAAATGCGATTAAAAGTGGTGAAATTGTTAGAACTCAAATTACACCCGACAACCTGAAACAAGTTTTCGACAAATGGGTTGATATGATTGGAAGAGAAATTTATGGAGTATCTGAAGATAATTATGCTTTGTTATTTTTCGCTGACATTATGCATGATGGTACTTTGTCAACACATTCTAATTTACCGGCAGAATTAATGCACAAAAACAATGAACCGGTTTTTAGTTTAGGTGGTAAAGTTTATGAACTTGGAAGCAAAGAAGGTTATAGGCGATTTTGGTCAATATATCACAAACCACCCAAATCTGAATACCGTGATTACCTGTTAGAAAGGCGCGATAGTTTAATTCCATTAGATGAACGACATTTTAAAGGTGCTTTTTTCACTCCATTGAAAGTAGTAGATAAAGCTTATGATAAACTGGCAGAAATTTTAGGCAATAACTGGCAGAAAGATTATTTCGTTTGGGATATGTGTTGTGGCGTCGGTAACCTGGAAGTGAAGCACAGTAACCACCGGAAAATTTATATGTCAACACTCGACGGCGCTGACGTTGATGTAATGAAAGCCACTAAAACCTGTGTTGCAGCCGAGCGTTTTCAATATGATTATTTGAACGATGATTTAACTGATGATGGAGAAATTGATTATAGTTTAACAAATAAAGTTCCAGAAAGCTTACGCAAAGCAATTTCCGAAGGAAAAAAGATTTTAGTATTGATAAATCCACCTTATGCTGAGGCAGCAAACTCTGATAATGTTGGTAATGATGCTGGAAATATAAATGCGGAGAGTAAAATAGGTGTTGCAAAAACACAAGTTGCTAAAAGTATGGATGCTCAAGGCTATGCAAAAAGAGAGTTATTTGTTCAGTTTTTGATGCGTATTGCAAAAGAAATTCCAAGTGCCACTGTAGCAATATTTAGCAAATTAAAATATGTAAATGCACCCAACTTTGAAAAGTTTAGACAGTTTTGGAACGCAAATTATCTCGGAGGTTTTGTAGTGCATAGCAAATCATTTGATGGTTTGAAAGGAGATTTCCCTATTGGTTTTTTAATTTGGAAAACAAAACAGCAAACTATAACCAAGCAACCAATTATTGAAATTAATACTGAAGTTTTGGATAAAAAAGCCCAACCCATTGGAGAAAAATGTTTTTACAATTTGCCGAATGAACGATTGCTGAGCAAGTGGATTACGCGCGTAAAGCCAAATGATATTGATGCTTTGCCTTTAAAGAATGCTATCTCACCAACCACCAGAGTTAAAGATGTACGAGGTAAGAAATGGGCAGATGGTGCAATAGGTGGAATGATTTGTAAAGGCTCCGATTTTCAAAATGCAGCAAAATCAACTTCATTGTTATCTTCTGGCTATTGCAGTGCAGGAGGTTTTCTTGTTACACGTAAGAATCTATCGCAAAGTGCAATTGTATTTACTGTCAGAAGAATAATCAAGCCAACATGGCTCAACGACAGAGACCAATTTTTACAGCCGACCGAACTTTTAACTCAAGAGTTTGAAAATGATTGTTTGATTTGGATGCTTTTTAACGGAAGTAATTTAACTGCAAGTGCTAATGATTTAGAATGGAACAATAAAAAATGGAGCATTGTAAATCATTTTATTCCTTTTACAGAACAAGAAGTAAATGCTCCAGAACGTTTTGAATCGGATTTTATGGTGCAATATTTGGCAGACAAAACGCTTTCAACTGAAGCAAAACAAGTATTAGAAGAAGGTAAAAAATTATGGCAAGCCTATTTTTCTCATACCGACCCAAGAACAATAAGGGATGCATTAAAGTTAAATCGCCCGGATGTTGGCTGGTATCAAGTAAGAAAGGCAATTCAAGCTCGTAATTCAAGTGGAGATTTTGCTCCTGTTAATTTTAAGCCTTTTGAAGAAGCATATAAAGCTTTAACAGAAAAGCTGCAACCACAAGTTTATGAATTGGGCTTTTTAAAGCAATAATAAAAAGCAGGCAACAGCATTCATGGCTCACAGCCGGTTAGCGGGTGTCTGGAAAAATGATTGAAAAAGTAAACATATGTATCACTCAAAACCTTCCAGCAAGTTGGCCGGCTGGAGCCATATTTGCGGAAGAGTCAGACTGTCTAAAAACTATATTCTACATGAGATAATTATTTCATACATTTGCGTCAATGATCCAAAATCTGCATCTTTAAAAGTCGTGTTCGAAAAATACTATACAAAATTTTTATGAAAATTAATTGTTTTGAAATATTACGCAATGCAAAAAGACTTGAAAAAGCAGGTTTTGATACGAAAATGATTGCGCTTATTTGGCTTAATGATACAGATAACACAGATTGGCTTATAAAACACAAATCACTCTACGATCACAATATCTACTATTTGTCAATGGATACAAATAAAATTGCGCCTCCTATGAAGGAATTGATTATGATAAGAATTGAAGATATTGATTATGAATTAGAGGCTTTTCGGGTTCTTGGCCCTCCTCCAGGAGGAGATATTTTTAAAGATTTTTTAGACGAATCCCGATTATTACTATTAGAAGAATTGAATAAACTATCTTAACCGAGTAATGAGCTTTATGCTAAATACCTTAAATCTTAATCCTCGCTGGTGCATAGGAATCATAGGATGTTTGACGTATATACTCTAGGTATTCATCAATGCTACCAAATGATCTATAGTTGACGTCATTTTTTTCTATGGCTAAACAGTGAATATTGGGTAGTTTTTTTAAAACCGGCACATCATAAATACCATTATGATAAAGGTTTAAGTTTCGAATATTAGTTAAGTTTTCTAAATAGCTAATATCGTGAATAGAATTGTAGCTTAAATCCAAATTTATTAATTTCGTTAAATTAGACAAAAACTTAAGGCTTACGACATTGTTGTAACTTATATCAAGTTGTTCAAGATAATTTAGACTCCCAATTTTTTCTATATTATCCATCCCGCTTGGATTTTTTCTTATAACTAGTGATTTTAAATTAGGCATAAATGTTAAGAAATCATAATTTGTAGTATGGTTAAAACTAATATCCAATGATTCTAAATGTTTAGACTTTGCTCCACACTTAATCTCTGATAATTGATTATAACTTAAATCTAATTTCTGAAGATTACCGAAATCCTTAATTATAATCAAATCCTTGTTATAAATGTTATTAAATCGTAAATTAAGAAACTTAACCTGATTGAATTTATTAATTGCATCTGTA